>APMI01017686.1_pt1 | contig 37763 bp, 37 predicted proteins | sample 667938 | NCBI WGS metagenome assembly APMI01 (sample SAMN01084076, study PRJNA167559) | wastewater metagenome | biome: Wastewater | place: Denmark: Ejby Moelle, Odense | collected 2011-11-28
GCGCGGCCGACGATCGGGTCCTCGTCGCTGCCGGCCTTCGGCGGCATCGGCTCCTCGTGGCTGGCGGCAGCCAGCGCCTCCACGGTCGCAAGGTCGCCGCTCGCGATTGCCGCCACGAACTTGTTGCCGTTGAGCTTGAGCAGCTTCTGGACGCCCTTGATCGTATAGCCGTGGTCGTAGAGCAGGTGGCGGATGCCCTTCAGCAGGTCCACATCCTCGGGCCGATAGTAACGCCGCCCGCCCCCGCGCTTCATCGGCTTGATCTGCGTGAAGCGCGTTTCCCAAAAGCGCAGCACGTGCTGCGGCAGATCGAGATCGTCGGCGACCTCGCTGATGGTGCGGAAAGCGTCCGGACTCTTGTCCATTCTGTCCTCGATGAAAGCTCGTACCGGCAGCACGGAAAGGGTGCTGCCGAATCGTATTCATTTCAGCGGCTTGCCGGGTGATATTCAAGTTTCAAATCGTGTGCGCCGCGGCAATGGGCAGAAAAACCGCCGAATCGGGCCGCAAACCGGTAGCGGGCGCGCCCGCTTTCGCCAGAAGGTTGCCAAACCGGACAGCCACCCGGTCTTAGCCGCTGTCAGGAAGCGGGCGAAGCCGGCTTCTGCTTTGCCTTGCGGGAAAGGTGCGACTTCAGCACCCGCTGCTTCAGCACGTTGGACGCCTTGAAGGTCATCACGCGGCGCGGCGAGATCGGCACTTCCTCGCCGGTCTTGGGATTGCGGCCGATGCGCTCGTTCTTGTCACGCACCTGGAAGGTGGCGAAGGAGGAGAGTTTTACGCTCTCGCCCCGCACGATGGCGTTGCAGATCTCGTCGATCACGGTTTCGACGAGTTCCGCGGATTCGGTTCTGGAAAGGCCGACCTTACGGAAAACCGATTCGGCCAAATCTGCGCGTGTCACCGTCTTGCCGCTCATCGTTCCTCACCGATTTCTCATTGAAAGCGTATGGTTAGTGGCGGAAGAGTATTGTCCTTGCCCCCTCGGGTCAAGCGGCCCTTGGCAAGCGCTTTTCCCTTACCAGCGCAGCAGCACCGCGCCCCAGGTGAAACCGCCGCCCATGGCTTCCAGAAGCACGAGGTCGCCCTGCTTGATACGGCCGTCCTCGGCCGCCGCAGCCAGCGCCAGCGGAATGGACGCCGCGGACGTATTGCCGTGCTGGTCGACGGTGATGACGACCTTTTCCAGGGGAATGCCGAGCTTCTTGGCCGAACCGTCGATGATGCGCTTGTTGGCCTGGTGCGGCACCAGCCAGTCGACATCCTCGGCGGAAAAGCCGGTCGCATCGAAGGCCGAGACGATGACGTCGGTGATCATGCCCACCGCATGCTTGAAGACCTCGCGGCCCTCCATGCGCAGATGGCCGACCGTGCCCGTGGTGGAAGGACCGCCGTCGACATAGAGCTTGTCGCGGTGCGCACCGTCGGAGCGAAGCTGCGTCGTCAGCACGCCGCGATCCGCATTGGTGCCCGCCTCTTCCTGCGCTTCCAGCACGATGGCGCCTGCGCCGTCGCCGAAGAGCACGCAGGTCGTGCGGTCCGTCCAGTCGAGGATGCGCGAGAAGGTTTCCGCGCCGATGACGAGAGCGCGCTTTGCAAGGCCGCCACGGATATAGGCATCCGCCGTCGTGACCGCATAGACGAAGCCGGAACAGACTGCCTGCAGGTCGAAGGCAAAGCCGTGGTGCATGCCGAGGCGGTTCTGGATGTTGACGGCCGTCGCCGGGAAGGTGTTGTCCGGCGTCGAGGTCGCGACGACGATGAGGTCGATATCGGCGGCGGTGAGGCCGGCCCGGTCGAGCGCCGCACGCGCGGCCGCTTCGCCGAGCGAAGCCGTCGTCTCGCCCTCGCCCGCTATGTAGCGCTGGCGAATGCCGGTGCGCTGCACGATCCACTCATCGGACGTGTCGACCATGCTTTCCATTTCGGCATTGGTGACTACCCGCTTCGGAAGCGCCGTCCCGAAACCGCGGACCACTGAACGAATCATTCTATACCCCGTCGTTCACGCCCTGGGCGCCTTCGACAGGCCGGCCCGCGTGATACTTCTGCAAATCGTTTTCGATCTTGTCCTTGAGGCCGTTGCGGACCATGTCGTAGCCGACATCGACCGCCGCGGCAAAGCCCTCGGCATCCGTGCCGCCATGGCTCTTGATGACGATACCGTTGAGGCCGAGGAAGACGCCGCCATTGACCTTACGCGGATCCATCTTCTCGCGCACCCGGTCGAAGGCGCTCTTGGCGAGAAGATAGCCGAGCTTGGCGAGCCATGTGCGCGACATGGCGGCGCGCAGGTACTCGGCGATCTGCCGCGCCGTGCCTTCCGCCGCCTTCAGCGCAATGTTGCCGGCAAAACCTTCCGTCACCACGACGTCCACCGTGCCGCGACCGATATCGTCGCCTTCGACGAAGCCGTAATAGTCAATCGTGTCGAAATTGGCTTCGCGGATGAGTTGGCCGGCGGCCTTGACCTCTTCCTGGCCCTTGATCTCCTCGACGCCGACATTGAGCAGGCCCAGCGTCGGCCTGTCGATCTCGAAGAGCGCGCGCGCCATGGCGCCGCCCATCAGCGCGAAGTCGAAGAGCTGGTTGGCGTCGGCGCCGATGGTCGCGCCGATATCGAGCACGATGCTCTCGCCCTTCAGCGTCGGCCAGATGCCGGCGATGGCCGGGCGCTCGATATTGGCCATCATGCGCAGGCAGAACTTTGACATGGCCATCAACGCGCCGGTATTGCCGGCGGAGACGGCGACATCGGCCTCGCCCTTCGCCACGGCGTCGATCGCCTGCCACATGGAGGACTTGCCGCGGCCTCGGCGCAGCGCCTGGCTCGGCTTCTCGTCCATGGCGACGGCGACGTCGCAGTGGTGGAAGGTGCTTGCGGCCTTCAGCTTCGGGTGCTGCGCCAGAAGCGGCTCGCATTCGGCAGCGTTGCCATAGAGGACGAAGCGGATTTCGGGATGGCGTTCGAGGGCCTTGGCTGCGCCGGGGATGGCGACCTTCGGACCGAAATCGCCACCCATGACGTCGACGGAAATTCTGACCACGCGAGTCTTGCCTACCTTCTGGGCCGTGTTTTCTTGTTTCCGGCGGCACAGGGGCCACCATAGCGGAATTCGGCCAAAATACCGCTTTTCACCGGGTGCACAACTGAATTATCGGGCGCTTTCAGGGCCGTTCAGTCTTTTTTCCAGTCCTTCAGAACCGCAAAGGGCGAGGGTTTGCGGTCGTCCTTGTCGGTGCTTTCGATATGGCCGGCGAAGTCCACCTGGGACTTGCGCGGATAGGGATCGATGGCGAGTGCCACATGCTCGGCGGCAACCTCCCCCGCATCGATGCTGTCGCCGGTGAAGATTTCCGGCGCATCGGGACCATCGGGGTCGAGCAGCATTTCGCCGCTCTCGCTGGAAAGCGGCAGCCGCGCCAGCTTGGAGCCTTCCGGCACGAAGACCACCTCGACAGGCTCGTCGATATGGCTTTCAACCGGATCGAGCGTCACCACGCAGGCCTGCACGATGTCCGCTGTGACGCGCCCCTTGAGCCGCACGCCGTCGCGTTTCCAGCGGCGCACCTCGAAGGTCGCGGAAAGCGCCTTCACGTCGAGAATGGACCAGAGCTTCGCCAGCCCCGCCCGCTCCTCGGCATTGGCGCTGATCGTCACTTCGACCGGATTGGCCGAGATATGCCCGACCTTGACCGGGTAGGAAAACGGCGTGTCTTCGTTCTTCTTCATCTTCTGCCTTCCAGCCGCCTTCAGGCGGCGTGTCCCTGCGGGCCGGGTTCCGCCACCCAGAGCGCCCCGGCCTCGATCTCGCCTTCCGAAATATCCGCCATCGCCTTTTCGGCAATGAAGAGATACCCCGCCAGCGCTTCCATCGTCGGGGCGGCGTCGCCGGCCTCCGGGTGAATGTTGCGCGCAAGCGCCGCGGCAAGCGCCGAACGGTCGCCCGCATCGAGGGCGCTCGCATAGGATTCCAGCCGGCCGTAGAACATGCCGGCAAACTTCTTCATGCGTTTCGGCACGCCGACATCGCCGACACCGAGCTCGCGAATCGAATGGTCGACGTCCTCGAAGAAGGCGTCGACGATCTCCTGGGCGATCTCCTGGCCGGAGGTCGCGCTTGCGCGCGTGCGCCGGAAGTAGAGGATCAGCATTGCCGAAAGCATCTCGAAACGGCCCATGACGGTGTCAGGAACGTCAAGCGCTTCATAGAGATAGGGATGGCGCGCCGCCTTCGTCAGGGTCGCATACTGCTTTTCGACGATGCGCCGGTTGCCGTTTTTTTTGCCGAACAGGCCGAAAATCATCATAAAGCCTAGTTTTGCCCGATTCAAACCATGGAGCCGTCGCAAGTCATGTTGCATGACGCTCGAAGCTGGTTTACCGAAGCAGGCATGAATTGCAATGGCTGCGCGGCCATCATAGTCCCGGGGAAATTGTGAAGAGAGATTATGTGAATATGAAGCTGTTGCGTAACGCCGCCGTTGCCGTCACCCTCTCCGCTTCCGTTCTTGCGGCCTGCCAGGGTCCGAGCGAAGTCCTCTATCAGGGCTATGTCGTCGACCAGGAAACGCTGGCGCTGGCTCCGGTCGGCTCCTCGCGCGAGCAGGTTCTTCTGTCGCTCGGCACGCCGTCCGCGACCGCGACCTTCGACAACGAAGTCTTCTACTACATCTCGCAGAAGCGCAAACGCGCTGCCGCCTTCATGAAGCCGAAGATCATCGAACAGAGCGTTCTCGCCGTCTATTTCGACAAGGACGGCAATGTGGAGCGCCTTGCGCACTATACGATGCAGGACGGCAAGGTCTTCGACATGATCGCCCGCGTAACCCCGACGGGCGGCGCCGAGACGACCTTCCTCGGCCAGCTTCTGCGCGGCGGTGCGAACCCGGGCAACGTCATGAAGAGCCTGATGGGCAACAAGTAGCCGCTCTTGCCACTTCCCATAAAGAAACCGCGGGGATCGCTCCCCGCGGTTTTTGTTTGAGCATCGTCCGGCGTCAGGCCAGAACGGCGAGCAGCAGCAAGGCCACGATATTCGTGATCTTGATGGCCGGGTTCACCGCCGGGCCGGCCGTATCCTTGTAGGGGTCGCCGACCGTGTCGCCGGTGACCGAGGCCTTATGGGCTTCCGAGCCCTTGAGATGCCGGGTGCCGTCCTTGTCGACGAAGCCGTCCTCGAAGCTCTTCTTGGCGTTATCCCACGCACCGCCGCCGGAGGTCATGGAAATGGCGACGAAGAGGCCGTTGACGATGACGCCGAGCAGCGATGCGCCGAGCGCCGCGAAGGCCGAAGCCTTGGAGCCGGAAATGGCAAGCACGCCGAAATAGACGACGAGCGGCGCCAGAACCGGCAACAGCGAGGGGATGATCATCTCGCGGATCGCCGCCTTGGTCAGGATATCCACCGCACGGCCGTAGTCCGGCCGCTCCGTGCCCGCCATGATGCCCGCCTTCTCGCGGAACTGCCGGCGCACCTCCTCCACGATGGACCCCGCCGCACGGCCGACCGCGGTCATCGCGATGCCGCCGAAGAGATACGGGATGAGGCCGCCGAAGATGAGGCCGGCTACGACATAGGGGTTGGAGAGATCGAAGGAGATCGCGCCGACGTCCGCGAAATACGGGTACTTGTCGCCATTCGCCGCGAAATAGGCGAGGTCGTTCGAATAGGCGGCGAACAGCACCAGCGCGCCAAGGCCGGCCGAACCGATGGCATAGCCCTTGGTGACGGCCTTGGTCGTGTTGCCGACGGCGTCGAGCGCATCGGTGGACTTGCGCACCTCCGGCGGTAGGTGGGACATTTCGGCGATGCCGCCGGCATTGTCCGTAACCGGGCCGAAGGCGTCGAGCGCCACGATCATGCCGGCGATGCCGAGCATGCCGGTAACCGCGATGCCGGTGCCGAAGAGGCCCGCGAGCTGGTAGGTGGCGATGATGCCGCCGACGATGACGATGGCCGGCAGCGCGGTCGATTCCAGCGAGACGGCAAGGCCCTGGATGACGTTGGTGCCGTGGCCGGTCACCGACGCCTGGGCGATGGAGTTCACCGGCCGCTTGTTGGTGCCGGTGTAGTATTCGGTGATCACCACGATGAGCGCCGTCACCAGAAGGCCGAGCAGGCCGCAGATGAAGAGGTTCGTGCCGGTGATCTCCTTGCCCGCCACGGTGCCGATGCTGCCCCAGCCGATGGTCAGCGACGTCGCTGCGCCGAGGCCGAGGATCGAGAGAACACCCGTCACGATGAGACCCTTGTAGAGGGCGCCCATGATCGAGCCGTTCGAGCCGAGCTTGACGAAGAAGGAACCGATGATCGAGGTGATGATGCAGGCGCCGCAGATGGCGAGCGGATAGATCATGGCGCTCGAAAGGATCGGCGTGCCGGCAAAAAAGATCGCCGCGAGAACCATGGTGGCGACGACGGTCACCGCATAGGTCTCGAAGAGGTCGGCGGCCATGCCGGCGCAGTCACCCACATTGTCGCCGACGTTGTCGGCGATGGTGGCCGGGTTGCGCGGGTCGTCCTCGGGAATGCCGGCCTCGACCTTGCCGACGAGGTCGCCGCCGACGTCCGCACCCTTCGTAAAGATGCCGCCGCCGAGACGGGCGAAGATCGAGATCAGCGATGCGCCGAAACCGAGCGCGACGAGCGCGTCGATGACTTCACGCGACGCCGGTTCCTGGCCGAGGGCGCCGGTCAGGATCCAGTAGTAGATGGACACGCCGAGAAGCGCGAGGCCGGCCACCAGCATGCCGGTGATCGCACCCGACTTGAAGGCGATGTCGAGGCCGGAGGACAGACTGACGGACGCGGCCTGCGCCGTGCGCACATTGGCGCGGACGGAGACATGCATGCCGATGAAGCCGGCAACGCCCGACAGGACGGCGCCGATCAGGAACCCGATGGCGGCCGTGGCGGAAAGCAGAAGCCATGCGCCGATGAAGACGACGACCCCGACGATGGCAATGGTCTTGTACTGCCGGGTGAGATAGGCCTGCGCCCCTTCCCGGATATAACCTGCAATTTCCTGCATGCGGGCATTCCCCTGGTCGGCGGCCAGCACCGACTGTGTCGCCCAGATGGCATAGACCACCGAAAGCAACCCGCATGCGATAACGCCAAGCAATATGGTCATTTCGCTCTGTCCTCCTAGGAGACCGAGGGGTCCTCTCCCCACGGCCGAAACGCGTCCGCTCCCCTTGCCTCCTCACAAGTCGGGAGCCGGCGCGCGGTCAGAGTGCGATTGCGAATCGGTTGCGTCAAGTCGCCGCACTGCGGCAAGCACTTCTAAAAAACGGATTTTTCGAAGCAGGCCGATGCGAACCGATTAGACGGCCACGCGGCGGGAGCGCACAAGCAGCAGGAGGACGAGCACGAGACTGATGCCGGTGATGGGCCAGAACATCAGGTTGATCGCCTGCCAGCCATAGGCGTTGAACACCTTGCCGGAGGAGAAGGAGGCAAGCGCAACCGCGCCGAAGAGGATGATATCGTGGAAACCCTGCACCTTGTCCGCCTCATGCGGGCGGTAGCTGGAGGCAACGATGGCGGTCGCACCGATGAAGCCGAAATTCCAGCCGATACCGAGCAGGACGAGCGCGCCCCAGAAATTCCACAGCGCAATGCCCGCATGCGCGACGGTAGCGCAGCCCATGAGGATCAGGAGACCGGCGGCAACGACCTTCTCCGTGCCGAAACGCTGGATCAGCATGCCGGTGAAGAAGCTCGGGCCAAACATGGCAAGCACATGCCACTGGATGCCGAGCGTCGCCATTTCCGGTGAGAAGCCGCAGCCGATGACCATGGCGAGCGGCGCGCCGGTCATCATGAAGGTCATCAGCGCATAGGAGGAGATGCCGCAGACCATGCCCGTCAGGAAGCGCTGCGTCAGCACGATCTCCTTCAGCGGCCGCGCCACCTCGCCGCTCGCCGCGCCCGCCGCCTTGTGGTCGGGCAGGCGCAGCATGAGGAAGAGGACGATCGCCAGGCCGCAGAGCGGGGCCAGCGCCACGAAGGCACCGGCGAAAAGCACCGGCTCAAACAGATCCTTGGTGAGGATGACGACCTGCGGACCGAGCACGGCCGAAATGACGCCGCCGGCAAGGATCCAGGAGATGGCGCGCGGCTTGTAGAAGGACGGCGAGGCATCGGCCGCCGCAAAGCGGATCTTCTGCGCGAAGCCGCTGGAAATGCCGACGAGCACGAAGCCGAGGGCGAAGAGCCAGAAATCGCCGCGGAACAGCGCGATGGCGGCAACCAACCCGCCCGAAGCGCAGAAGCGCCCACCAGCGCGCCGACGATGAAGCCGTGGGCGCGCCCGAGCAGGCGCGCGGCGATGGCGACGAAGACCGCGCCGAGCGCGACCCCGATATTGAAGCCGGTCAGCGGGGCGGTCGCGAGCGACTTGTCCTCGCCGAGCAGGTTATAACCGGCCAGCGCGCCGATGGAGAAGACGATCGGCCCCGAAGAGGCGAGCAGCGCCTGCGCAAAGGTCAGCAGGAACACATTGCGGCGCGCGGCCGACAGTTCCCGTTCAAGCCCCTCAACCGCACCTGCGCTCATGTCCAATGCCGATCTATTTGCGGGTGTCCGCGCGAACCTGCTTGGCGATGCGGTCGAGCACCGCGTTCACCAGCTTCGGCTCCTCGTCCTCGAAGAACGCCTTGGCGATCTCGACATATTCCGTGACGATCACGGCGATCGGCACATCCTTGCGCTCGCGCAGCTCGAAGGTGCCCGCGCGCAGGATGGCGCGGACAGTCGAATCGAGGCGCGACAGCGCCCAGTCGTCCTGCAGCGCCGTGCCGATCAGCGGATCGAGCTGGCGCTGGTCGCGCACGACGCCCGAGACGATGGAGCGGAACCAGGAGGCGTCCGCCTTGAGATAGGTGTCGCCGTCGATTTCCTGGCCGAGGCGGTGCGTCTCGTATTCGGCGACGATCTCGAGCACGCCTGCGCCGCCGACATCCATCTGGTAGAGGGCCTGTACGGCGGCAAGGCGCGCCGCGCCACGCTGGTTGGCCGGCTTCACCGGCTGCTGGTTCTTGTCGTCGCTCACTGTTCGCCGCCCAGTTTCTTCTTCAGGTCGATCATGGTCAGCGCCGCGCGGGAGGCAAAGCCGCCCTTGTCGCCTTCCGAGCGGCGCGCGCGCGCCCAGGCCTGCTCGTCGTTCTCGACGGTCAGGATGCCGTTGCCGATGGCGAGGGCCTCGCTGACGGCAAGGTCCATCAGCGCGCGGCTGGATTCGTTGGCGACGATGTCGAAATGGTAGGTCTCGCCACGAATGACCATGCCGAGCGCGACGAAGCCGTCATACCAGGTGCCGGCATTTTCCATGCCGTCGAGCGCCATGGAGATGGCGGCGGGGATTTCGAGCGCGCCCATGACGGTCACGACATCGTAGGTCGCGCCGGCGGCATCCAGCGCATGCTTGGCGCCGTCGAGCATCGCATCGGCCATGTCGTCGTAGAAACGGGCCTCGACGATGAGGAGATGGGGATTATCGGTGTTGGCCATGAATCACCTGAAAATTGGGAGCGGGCCACGCAAAAGCGTGCAGAAGCGGCGGTCAAACCACGCCCGGCCATGCTTGGCAAGCACTTTCCGCCCCACCCGGCGTTTTCGGCCTCCCCGTATCGACCGGGCCGCGGGCGACAGGATTGACAATCCCGAACAAAGAACGAACGATCCGTCCATCCCGGAAGAGGAGAATTCAATGCAAGACCAGAAACCGCCCGTCGTCAATGTGTCGAAGCTGACGCTCGAACACTGGACGAAGGGCACGCTTTACGAATCCCGCGACACGGCTTTCGGCCGCTTGCTGGGCCTCACGAACCTCGGCATCGGCTATAACGAGGTGCCGCCCGGCAAATCGAGCTGTCCCTTCCACAACCACCATGTCGAGGACGAGATGTTCGTCATCCTGGAGGGCCATGGCACCTATCGCTTCGGCAGCGAACGGCAATTGGTCGGTCCCGGCGACGTGCTCGGCGCGCCCGCCGGCGGGCCGGAAACGGCGCATCAGATCATCAATACCGGAACCGTGACGCTGAAATATCTCGCCATCTCGTCGATGGCCGCGACGGAGATCTGCGAATATCCGGATTCCGGCAAGGTCCTTGCCAGGACACGGCTTTCCAAAGCCGGCAGCACGGATTTCGAAACGATCGGCCGGTCCGGCGAGACGGTGGACTACTGGGAGGGCGAACCCGGCGCGTGAGGCCGGTCAGGCCGCGAGCGACACCCGGTTGCGGCCGTTGCGCTTGGACATATAGAGCGCCTTGTCGGCATTGCTGAGCAGGGAATCGAAACTCGTGCACTGATCGTTGCCGAAGGCGATGCCGGCGCTGACGGTGCAGGAGATGGAGCGGCGGCCGATGGGGATGAGCTTGGCGGCGAAAGCCGCACGGACCCGCTCTGCGACCTGCTGCGCGCGATCCGGCAGGGTACGGTCGAGCTCGACGACGAATTCCTCGCCGCCGAGGCGGGCGGCGCAGGCGGACGCGCCACCGGCCTCGCCAAGGACTTCGGCGAAGACCTTCAGCACGACGTCGCCGGCCGCATGGCCATAGCGGTCGTTGACCGACTTGAAACTGTCGAGATCGAAGGCGATCGCCGCGCGGTGCGTGCCGACCGCCTCGTCGCCATAGCGCTCAAAGAGGGCGCGGCGATTGAGAAGCCCGGTCAGGGCGTCGGTATTGGCGGCGCGCTGATGGTTACCGGCAACGCGCCACTGGTTGAGCGCTAGGGACATGGCGCCGATGCCGGTGATGCCGATGATCGCGACGATCAGGTTGAGGTTTTCCGCCCAATTGTCCGGCGCCTGGCCCATGACCCATTTGCCGTCGCCGATCAGCACGGCGGCGCACAGCACGAAGGAAAGAGCTGTCAGCAGATAGAGGGTGACGATGCCCGTCAGCGGCAGCGGCGCTTCCCCGCGCCCGTACCAGTATTCCGATGCGGTGGCGACGAGCGTGCAGGCGATGAGCACGTTGAGCATGATGAAGCCGATGCCGTCATATCCGGCGATCAGCCATGGCGTGGACAGGAGCGTGCTGGCCGCGAAAATGAGAAGGATGCGTTGCCGCGCGCTCTTTCCGGTGCGGAAGCGATAGGCGGCGCCATAGATGAAGGCAAAGCCGAGGAATTGCAGCATGAAGGCAAGGCAGCCGATGCGGAAATCCGGATTGTCGACATAGACGCCGTAGACCGCGACGGCCGGAACGATGCAGCCGATACCGACCGACCAGGAAAGCAGGAACCGCTCGACCTTCGCGGACATCCAGGATGCAAAGAGCGTCGCAGAAAGGCAGAATCCCGACAGGGCAATCGCCAGAAGGAGCGTGTTGTAGTCAGGCGTCATGCTTGCGCGGTCTCCGGGGTCCTGAGCGGCACCCTAGAAGCCGAGAAGTATCCATATCGTTACCTGCGAGGCAGGGACATTCAATCTTCATGTCCCGTTACGTAACGCCCTTGCCGTCTGTTACGCTCGTGTCACGCCTGCGGGTCTTCGCCCCCTTGCGCGTCGTCCACCTCATCCACAGGAAAGGGTGTCTTTCGGCACCTCTGCATCTGCGGAAATGCCGGTTTGCCTCTCGAAAGCGGGCGCAAGGCACGAAAGGGAATCAGCCTCTGAATGCAGGGGGGCGCCCGCGCAACGGATGCGCCCCGCGCATTGCAGGGCGCGTCTCCCATTCAGGCCTTAGGTGCAGGAAATTCCGCCAGCCGCGCGGCGTAACGGGCCATGGTGTCGACTTCGAAATTGATGAAGTCGCCGGCCTTGCGCTCACCCCAGGTCGTGACCTCCAGCGTGTGGCGGATGAGGAGCACGTCGAAGACCGCGCCATCCACCGCATTGACGGTGAGCGAGGTGCCGTCGAGCGCGACGGAGCCTTTCGGGGCGACGAACCGCTCCAGCCCTTCCGGTGCGCGGATGCGGAAACGCGTGGCGTCGCCCTCCGCCTCGACGGAAAGGATTTCCGCCTTGCCGTCGACATGGCCGGAAACGATATGGCCGCCCAGTTCATCGCCGATCTTCAGCGACCGCTCCAGATTGATCCGGGTGCCTGCGGTCCACGAGCCGATGGTGGTCAGCCGCAGCGCCTCCTCCCAGGCCTCGACCTCGAACCAGCGGGCGTTCGTGCCTTCTTCCGGCAGTGCGGTCACCGTGAGGCAGGTGCCGGAATGGGCGATGGAAGCCCCCATCTCGATGGTGGCAGGGTCGTAGTTCGTGCGCACGCGCAGGCGAACCCCCTCGTTCATGGGTTCGATCTTCTCAACGGTGCCGATGTCGGTGACAATGCCGGTAAACATCAATCGTCTCTTTCGTATTCTTGCAAACTATCCGCGCCATAGCGGGCGGCATGGCGAAGCGAGAAGCCGCCCGGCATCCGCCCCGGAACACATGGGGATGCAACCCCGCCCTTGCCAATGGTGACATCACCCGAAAACATCAGGATGCGGTCGACGAGGCCTGCATCGAGGAAGGATTGTGCCGTCCGTGCCCCGCCCTCCACCAGCAGCGAGGAGATGCCACGCGTCGCAAGCGCCGCTAGCAGCGCATCCAGCCTACGCGGATCGCAGATCAGCACCTCGACGCCGAGCGCCTCCAGCGCATACTGTCGCGCGAGGAAGCCCGTATCGTCCCTGCCGTCCTTTTGCGTCACCGCGATGACCGGCACCTTTTGCGCCGTCTGCGCCAGCTTCGAGGCCGGCGGCAATTCCAGCCGCGGATCGAGCACGATGCGCACCGGCGAGCGGGCTTCCAGGCCCGGCAGGCGGCAGGTCAGGTCCGGGTCGTCGGCAAGCGCCGTGCCGATGCCGACGAGGATCGCGTCCGTCTCGGCGCGCAGGATATGCACCTGCCCGCGCGAGACCGGCCCGGTGATCGCCACCTGCCCCTCGCCCAGCCGGCCCAGCATGCCATCGGCTGAAACGGCAAGTTTCAGAGTCACATAGGGCCGCTTCTTCGTCTGGCGATTCAGATAGGCTGCAAGGGCTTTCTTGCCCGCCTCCTCCAGAATGCCGCTCTCCACCGCAATGCCCGCATCGCCCAGCATCGCAAGCCCCCTGCCCGCCACCCGCTCGTCCGGGTCCGTCACCCCGACGACGACGCGCGCGACACCGGCGGCGATCAGCGCCTCGGAGCATGGCGGCGTCTTGCCGTGATGGGAGCAGGGTTCGAGCGTGACATAGGCGGTCGCGCCGCGCGCAGCCCCACCGGCAGCGGCAAGCGCCTGCGTTTCCGCATGCGGCCTTCCGCCCGGCGCGGTCACGGCCGAGCCGACGATCACGCCGTGCCTGACGATCAGGCAGGCGACGGAGGGATTGGTGGAGGTCAGGCCAAGGTTGCGGCGGCTGAGGCGGATCGCCGCCGGCGGAGGCGGATCGCCGCCGCCATGAAACGCTCGTCTTCCGCGCGGGAAGACATCTAGCCGTCGACGCCCGGATCCCGGGCGATCTTGGCGGCGACTTCGGCAAGAATCTTCTCGAAGTCGTCGACATGGGAGAAGTCGCGATAGACCGAGGCGTAGCGCACGAAGCCCACGTCATCGAGCGCCTTCAGCGCTTCCAGCACCTGCAGGCCGATCTCTTCCGAGGCGATTTCCGTCTCGCCGGAGCTTTCCAGCCGGCGGACGATGCCCGAGACCGCGCGTTCGATCCGGTCCCGGTCGACGGGCCGTTTGCGAAGCGCGATCTCGAAGGATTTCAGGAGCTTGTCGCGGTCGAAGGGGGCCTTGCGGCCCGTCTTCTTGACGACCATCAATTCGCGGAGCTGCACCCGTTCGAAGGTCGTGAAACGACCGCCGCAATCCGGGCAGATGCGCCGGCGGCGAATGGCGGCCCCGTCCTCTGCGGGACGGGAATCCTTCACCTGCGAATCTTCCGAACTGCAATAGGGGCAGCGCATGCGGGCTCCTTAAAGGTAGGGATACATCGGGAAGCGGTCCGTCAGTGCGACGACCTTTTCCCGAACAGCGGCTTCGACGCCCGCATTGCCTTCGTCGGAATTGGCGACCTTCAGGCCGTCGAGAACCTCGACGATCAGGTTACCGATTTCCTTGAATTCGGCTTCCTTGAAGCCGCGGGTCGTGCCAGCCGGCGTGCCGAGACGAACGCCCGAGGTGACGAAGGGCTTTTCAGGGTCGAACGGGATGCCGTTCTTGTTGCAAGTGACATAAGCGCGGCCGAGGGCGGCTTCCGCGCGCTTGCCGGTCGCGTTCTTCTTGCGAAGGTCGACGAGCATCAGGTGGTTGTCCGTGCCGCCCGAAACGATATCGAGGCCGCCAGCCTTCAGCGTCTCGGCGAGCGCCTTGGCGTTCTTGACGATCTGCGCGGCATAGTCCTTGAATTCCGGCTGCAGCGCCTCGCCGAAGGCGACGGCCTTGGCGGCGATGATGTGCATCAGCGGACCGCCCTGCAGGCCCGGGAAGACGGCCGAGTTGATCTTCTTGGCGATGTCCTCGTCGTTCGTCAGCACGACGCCGCCGCGCGGGCCGCGAAGCGACTTGTGCGTGGTGGTGGTTGCGACGTGGCAATGCGGGAACGGCGACGGATGCTGGCCACCGGCGACGAGGCCGGCGATGTGCGCCATGTCGACCATGAGGTAGGCGCCGACTTCATCGGCGATCTCGCGGAAGCGCTTCCAGTCCCAGATGCGGGAATAAGCGGTGCCGCCGGCGATGATGAGCTTCGGCTTGTTCTTGCGGGCCTTCTCGGCAACGTCGTCCATGTCGAGCAGGTGATCGCCTTCACGCACGCCGTAGGAAACGACGTTGAACCACTTGCCGGACATGTTGACCGGCGAGCCGTGCGTCAGGTGGCCGCCCGAATTGAGGTCGAGGCCCATGAAGGTGTCGCCCGGCTGCAGGAGCGCGAGGAAGACGGCCTGGTTCATCTGCGAGCCGGAATTCGGCTGGACGTTGGCGAAGTTGACGCCGAACAGCTTCTTGGCGCGCTCGATGGCGAGTTCTTCGGCGATGTCGACGAACTGGCAGCCGCCATAGTAGCGCTTGCCCGGATAGCCTTCGGCATACTTGTTCGTCATGATCGAGCCCTGGGCTTCGAGCACGGCGCGCGAGACGATGTTCTCCGAGGCGATCAGTTCGATCTCATGGCGCTGGCGACCGAGTTCCTTCTGGATCGAGCCGAAAATCTCCGGATCGGTATCGGCAAGGGAACGCGTGAAGAAAACTTCGGTGGCGGAAGACTGGCTCATCCTCGAGGCTCCTTAAGGGTGGGTGGCACGGTGTTTATCGTCCTCGCATGGCAAGGGCAATATCCGCTCCACGGTTTGCGCCATTTCCGCGCGCCTTATGAAATAAAAACGACACGCGGCGGAGCCCTGAAACTGCAAAGGCCCCGTTTCCGGCAGGAAACGAGGCCTTTGAAAGAAGCGGACAAATCGCCTTATTGCGGCAGCAGGTTGCTTTCGACGGTCTGGCCGCCTTCCTGGTTATAGCCGGTCTGAAGGGCAAGCTCGGTGGCGCCGTCCATCTGGTAGATGTCGTCACGGAACTGCACGATGCGGTCGCGCGCCGACCAGGCCGAAATGTAGACGAAGTAGACCGGCACCTCGACGGCCAGCTTGATCGGCGTGTTGACGCGGGTGTCGATGACACGCTCGATATCCTGACGCGACCAGCCGGGCGTATCGCGCAGCAGCCAGGTGATGAGGTCGCGCACGTTCTGCACGCGCACGCAGCCGGACGATTCGAAGCGCATCAGCTTGTTGAACAGGCCCTGCTGGGGCGTGTCGTGCATGTATTCGTTGTTCGGGTTGTGGAAGTTGATCTTCGTCGAGGACATGGCGTTGATCTTGCCCGGGTCCTGGCGGAACATCAGGTTCGGCGCCTTCTCGGCGTTCCAGTCGATCGTTTCCGGCGCCACTTCCTGCCCCTTGCCGTCGATCAGGCGAATGTTGTTGCGCGTCAGATAGGTCGGATCCGTGCGCATCAGCGGCACGATGTCCTTTTCGACGATCGAGCGCGGCGCGGTCCAGTAGGGATTGAGCGTGACGTCGTAGATCTTGGAATTGAGAATGTGCGTCGGACGGCTCAGGCGACCGACAACGGCGACGTGGCGCGACGCCACGCGGCCATCTTCCACGGCCTCGATATAGGCGGCGGGAATGTTCACCATGACATAGCGCTGGCCGAGATCGCCCGACATGGTCTGCAGGCGCACCAGATTGGTGTTCAGCTGGCTGAGACGCGTCGTGGCGGGCACGTTCAACGCCTTCAGCGTATATTCGCCGAGCACGCCGTCCTGCGGCAGGCCGTGGCGCGCCTGGAAGCGCTTCACCGCGCCGTCGACATAGGAATCGAAGGAATTCGAAATACCGGCGGCGCGCGGAAGGTCGCCGGAAATGATCAGGCGCTGGCGAAGCGCCTGCACGCTCGGATCGACCACGCCGATCTGAAGCTTCTGGGCGGAATTGACCTGCGGCCAGCCGCCGGCCGAGACGATCTGCTGGTAGTCGGAAATCGCCTGCTGAATGTTCGGCACGGCGCCGGAGCCGAGAATCGGATTGTTGGACTGCACGGCCGCGGATGCGCGCGAGGCCTGGGCGTCGAACTGGTCGTCCCAGTTGCCGCGGCGCGGAGCATTGAGGACATCGTCAAGCGCCGTCTGGGCGAGCGTCGGGCCAGCTACGGCAGCAGCACTGAGGGTTGCGGCGGAGCGCAGGAATGCGCGGCGCGAGAACACATCAAATCCGGTTTTGCGAGACATCAATCCTACCATCTCCTGAGACGCCGTTGAAAGCGGCGGGTGCGCCTTCGGCACATGACCCTTGGGTCCATATCCGATGCAGCTATCACGAACAGGGTTAACAAACGCAAACCGGCCCTGCCGCCCGCGCATACCTAAGCCCATCGTCCGGGTGTCACAGCAATATGGCCAATTCGTGTCTCGGGCCCCTTCGGCACGGGCCGCGCCCCCGCACGAAAACGTGAAAAACCGGACGCGCAGGGAACGCGGCCGGCTTTTGGAGGAGGTCGGAAACGCCGCCGATTACAGGCGGTAGAGGATCGAGTCGTTCCAGAAGCGGTCGAGGCGCTGCAGGAGCTTGTTCATCTGGTTGAATTCGCCTTCGCCGATGCCGCCGACCTTCTGGATCGAGCCGATATGGCGCTCATAGAGCTTGGCGACGGTCTCGGCGATTTCCTGGCCGCTTTCCGTCAGGCTGATGCGGACGGAACGGCGGTCGATGCGCGAGCGCTGGTGATTGATGAAGCCGAGGTCGACCAGCTTCTTGACGTTGTAGGAGACGTTCGAGCCGAGATAGTAGCCGCGCGAACGAAGCTCACCGGCGGTCAGTTCCGAGTTGCCGATGTTGAAGAGGAGAAGCGCCTGGACGGCGTTGACGTCGGAGCGGCCGGCGCGGTCGAATTCGTCCTTGATGACGTCGAGCAGACGGCGGTGCAGGCGTTCGACGAGGTGAAGGGATTCCAGGTAGAGGTTGCGGATCGCATCTTCCTGCGGATCGACGGCGGGGACCTGCTGCGGCTTGATCTTGGTGTTCATTGTTACTGCCTCACTGTTTTGTTTGGCGGTGTGGTTTGTTTTCCCGCCTTGAGTGAGAACCTAACGAATGCATCTAAAATTCTACTTAAACCGCAGCCTTAACAGCGCCTTACCGAAACGCGACCCTGTCTCAGGGTGAATCAGTTCTTACCGTCCTGGCCTGACGCCGCCGCTGGACGAAGAGCACGATGCGGAAAAGAACGAGAAGCGCGACGACAGCAAGGTGCATGATGACCAACAGCCGGTTGATGCCGAAAATGGAGGGATAGACCTCGTGCATGGCGATCTCGGTTGCCGCCGCAATCAGCCAGATCACCGGCCCCCAGGAAACCAGCAGCCACAGGCCGACGGCCGCGACGGGAAAGAGCACCGCAAGAGCCGTGGACGCCGCCTTCCAGGCCGGCGGCAACAGGTCGAAGCGGCCTTTGCCGTCGAGGGAAAGGCCGGTCAGCATCGCCCAGTATTGCAAGGCGAACCACAGCGCGGCCACCGCCACCAGCCGCAGGAACAGCGCGAACAGCGTTTCGGTCAGGCTTGGCCTCGGGCCCTTGGCAGAATCAGCAACCATGCGGGCGACAGTAAGGGTAAGGCCGGCCGGCATAAAGCCTGCAAAACATATCGTGCACGGCCATATGCCGCAGCCCCCCTCCCCGCCCGCGATTTGATTGACCGGGCCGGCGTGATATGGAGGCGGAAAATGCATCCATGCAAGGAAACGGCATCATGAACATCGTTGACGAGATCACCGGCGGCCGCCGCATGCGGCGCAACCGCAAGGCCGACTGGACCCGCCGGCTGGTGCAGGAAAACCGCCTGACGGTCGACGATCTCATCTGGCCGGTCTTCGTCGTGCCCGGCACGAATGTCGTCGATCCGGTCACCGCCATGCCCGGCGTCAATCGCATGAGCGTGGACAGGCTCGTCGAGGCGGCGAAGGAAGCGGCCGATCTCGGCATCCCCGCCATCGCCACCTTCCCCAATGTCGAGATGCATCTGCGCGACGAGACCGGCTCGAACAGCCTGGAAAGCGACAACCTCATCAACGCGGCGACACGCGCCATCAAGAAGGCCGTGCCGAATATCGGCGTCATCACCGACGTGGCGCTCGATCCCTTCACCAGCCACGGCCATGACGGCGTGCTGCGCGGCGAGGTCATCGCCAATGACGAGACGGTCGAGCTGGTGGCGCGCGCCGCCGTCATCCAGGCCGATGCCGGCTCCGACATCATCGCGCCTTCCGAGATGATGGACGGACGCATCGGCGCGATCCGCCGTGCGCTCGATGCGAGCGGGCACCAGAATGTCGGCATCATGTCCTACGCCACGAAGTTCGCCTCCGCCTTCTACGGCCCCTATCGCGACGCCATCGGCACCGGCGGCCTGCTGAAGGGCGACAAGAAGACCTATTACATCGACCCGGCCAACGGCACCGAGGCGATGCGCGACGCCGCGCTCGACGTCGAGGAAGGCGCGGACATGCTGATGGTCAAGCCCGGCCTTCCCTATCTCGATATCTGTTGGCGCATGAAGGAGGCCTTCGGCCTGCCGGTCTTCGCCTATCAGGTCTCGGGCGAATACAGCCAGATCAAGGCGGCCGCGATGAACGGCTGGATCGACGGCGAGCGCGTGATGCTGGAAACCCTCCTCGCCTTCAAGCGCGCCGGCTGCGACGGCATCCTCAGCTATTTCGCAATGGATGTGGCGCGGCATCTGGCCAAACGGGGGTAATTCCGCTCACCGTTGTTTTCCTCCCAACACATCCCCATATGAAGTTCATGTTCCATTCGGGAGACAGGCAAGATGAGCGCTGATTTCAACGAAACGCGGGTTCCGACGACGGACTGGCAGGCCTATCGCGGCGTGCTGTCGCGCCGGATCTTCGCGTTCCTGATCGACTACGCGATCATCGCGCTGCTGTGGATCCCGGCTGCGGTCGTGGTGTTCTTCCTCGGCATCCTGACGCTCGGCCTCGGCTTCTTCCTCTACCCGGCGCTCTTCGCCATCGTCGCCATGCTCTATTTCGGCCTGACGATGGGCGGGCCGAGCCAGGCGAGCGCCGGCATGAACGTCATGGGCCTTGCGCTCGCCCGCGTGGACGGCCGCCCGGTCGATTTCCTGACCGCCGTCGTGCACCTCGTGCTTTTCTGGATCGGCAATGCGCTGCTGACGCCCTTCATCGTGCTTGTCGGCCTCTTCACCGATCGCGGCCGCCTGCTGCATGACCTGCTGCTCGGCACCGTGATGGTTCGCCGCGACCGTTACTGACAGGCGCCAGTTCCTTCGGGCGGTATCCCTTTGACATCGCCCCTGGCCCTTCTGCGGAGCAATTCCGGCTTGAAGGGCCGAGGGCCAGTTGACCTTTTGCCGAACTAGGCCAATCTACCAGCATAGAAGTGTCACACAGCGACGGAGTCGCTTCACGGCAGATGAATACGCAGGCAACATCCTCTCCGCAGTTCTATCTCACCGCGCCGGCGGCTTGCCCCTACCTGCCGCAGGAGATGGAGAGGAAGGTGTTTACGCATCTCGTGGGCGAGCGTGCGCCGGAGCTCAACGATCTCTTGACACAAGGCGGCTTCCGCCGCTCTCAGAACATCGCCTATCGCCCTGCCTGCGAGACCTGCCGCGCCTGCATTTCCGTGCGCATCCTCGTCAACGAATTCGAGCCGCGCCGCACCATGCGCCGGGTGCTGGCAGAGAACGCCGACCTCGTTTCGCATGAATATCCGGCGGAGCCCTCCAGCGAGCAATATTCGCTCTTCCGCTATTACCTCGACGCCCGCCACCAGAAGGGCGGCATGTCGGACATGTCGGTTCTCGACTATGCGATGATGGTGGAGGACACCCACGTCAACACCAAGATCATCGAATACCGGGTGCGTGAGGAAGGCGCCGGCATCAAGGAGCGCTCGCAAGGTGAACTGGTCGCCGTCGCACTCACCGACCGCATGGGCGATGGTCTCTCCATGGTCTATTCCTTCTACAATCCGGACCTTTCCCGCCGCTCGCTCGGCACCTTCATGATCCTCGACCATATCCGCCGCGCACGCCTCCTCGGCCTGCCGCACGTCTATCTCGGCTATTGGGTCAAGGGATCGCGAAAAATGGACTACAAAACAAAGTTTTTGCCGCAGGAACACCTGATGCAACGCGGCTGGGAACGCTATGATGGCGAAAATTCCGCCATGTAAGCCAGAATCGGTCCCGCCGTGTCACCAGCAAGCGATCCCGCCCTTCACCGCAAGGGCCTCATCATAACCGCCATCGGCGGCCTCTCCCTCTCCTTCGATATTCCCCTGATCCGCTCGGCGGACGGCGAAGTCTGGTCGGTGCTGGCGACGCGCAGCATCGCGACCTTCGTCATGGCGCTCCTGGCATGGTCCGTCGTCCGCTTCGCGCTCGGCAAGCGCGTGCCGCTGGTGCCCGGCCCGCTCGGCCTTCTCATCGGCCTGCTTTACGGCATCAACTCGCTGACCTTCATGCTGGCGGTCTTCAACACGTCCACTGCAAATGTCGTCTTCATCCTCGCCTTCACATCGATGTTCGCGGCGATCCTCTCCTGGATATTCCTCGGCGAGCGCCCGTCGAATGCGACACTCGTCACCATGGCGGCGATGGTCGCCGGCGTAGCACTGATCGTGCATGACGGGCTGGAAAGCGGCAATTTCTTCGGCGACGCCATGGCCGCCTGTTCCGCCTTCCTGCTCGCCTCGGCTATCACGCTCAGCCGCAGCAGCAGCATGGACATGGGCTTCGTGCCGCTCGTGACCGCCATCTTCCCCGGTATCGCCGCACTGATCCTGCTGCCGGACGCGGGCTTCCAGATCGCCCATCCCGGCTTCATCCTGTTCAACGGCCTGATCATGATCCCCCTCGCCTTCTTCTGTCTGGCGACGGGGCCCCGCTTCCTCTCCGCCCCCGAAGTCGGCATGTTCTATCTTCTGGAAACCGTTCTCGCCCCGATCTGGGTCTGGATCGTCTTCTCCGAAACCCCCACCAACCAGACCCTCATCGGCGGCTCGATCCTCATCCTCGCGCTCCTTGCCCATTCGCTCTGGCAGATGCGCTCGAAAGCCCGCGCCGCGCGGGAGGACGACGCGGCGGCGGAGTTTCCGTTTACGGGGTGAGATTGCGAGCTGCCGGCGGTCATGTTATAACTTGGTTATAACGGAGCAAGACCATGAACATCACCATCCGCAAGATCGGTAATTCCGAAGGCATCATCATCCCGAAGGACGTGCTTGACCGCATGGGGGTCAAGGCAGGCGACGAAGTTACCGTGACAAGCGAGGGCGGCAAACTCATCCTTACAGCAGCAGAAGGCGATTTCGACCGGCAGCTTGCACATGCCGAAAAATTCATGGATCGCTACAAGGTGACGCTCAAGAAGCTTGCAGAATGAGCATCGTCTTTCTGGAACGCCAGCTTGTTGAAAGACTTCATGATGTCCAGATACAGCGCTTCGGCGGCGCTGCCGGGCTGCGTGATGAGAATGCTTTCGAGTCAGCGCTGGCACGGCCCGTCAACAAGGCCTTTTACGGCTGCGAGGATATCTTCGAGCTTGCAGCCGCCTATCTGTATGGCTTGGCAAAGAACCATGCATTTGTCGACGGCAACAAGCGCATCGCCATCGTCGCGACCGCCGTTTTCCTGATGGACAACGGCTTCGAGATCGCCACCGACGAAGCCATCCTTTACACCTTCGTCCTCGCCGTCGCTGCCGGCGAGATCGACGAAGAGGGCGCGACGCGCTTTCTGCGCGACGTCAGCGTCCCCTATTCCGGCTGATCAGCCGCTGAACCTGCCGCTGCGCGGGAAACCCTTCGGCACGGTACGGCCGGCGGTGGCGCGGTCGGCGAGCCATTCGACCAGCTCTTCCTTCGAGCGCACGAAGTTGCGGCCGGCGCTGTCGTCCCAGGTGAGGCCGTCGGCGATGGCGAAGCAGCGGATGTCGGAGATGCCGCCGTCCTTGTAGCGCTGCAGGCGCACGCCCTTGCCGCGCGACATTTCCGGGAGCTGCGCCAGCGGGAAGACCAGCATCTTGCGGTTCTCGCCGACGACGGCGACGTGGTCGCCGCGCACCGGCACGACGAGCCTTGCCTCGTCCGGCATGCCAACATTCATCACCTGCTTGCCCTTGCGGGTATTGGCGACCATCTCGGTTTCGGCGACGACGAAACCGTTGCCGGCCTGGGAGGCGATGACGACCTTGCGCGCGGGATCGTGGACGAACGCGGTCAGCACGTCCTGATCGTTCTCCATGTCGACCATGATGCGCAGCGGCTCGCCGTGGCCGCGCCCGCCCGGCAGCTTGTCGGCGCCGAGGGTGTAGACCTTGCCGCCCGTCGTCACGATCAGCACCTTGTCCGTCGTCTGCGCCGGGAAGGCCACTTTCAGCGCGTCGCCCTCCTTGAACTGGAGGCCGGACGTATCGGCGATATGGCCCTTCAGCGCGCGGACCCAGCCCTTTTCCGAGATGACGACCGTGACCGGCTCCTTCTCGATCATCGCCTGCTGGATAGCCTCGACATCGGCCTGCGGCGCGCTGGCGAACTGGGTGCGGCGGCGGCCGATCTCTGTCGCCTTGGCGAATTTCTTGCGGACCTCGCCGATTTCCCAGGCGACGGTCTGCCACTGCTTCTCGTCGGAAGCGAGCAGCGCCTCGATCTCCGCCTTCTCCTTCGACAGGGTGTCGAATTCGGTGCGGATCTCGAACTCCTCGAGCTTGCGCAGCGAGCGCAGGCGCATATTGAGGATCGCTTCGGCCTGCACGTCCGTCAGCGAGAAGGTCTCCATCAAGGAAACCTTCGGCTCGTCTTCCTCGCGGATGATGCGGATCACCTCGTCGAGATTGAGATAGGCGACGAGGTAGCCGCCGAGGATTTCCAGGCGACGTTCGATGGCGGCGAGGCGATGGCGCGAGCGGCGCTGCAGGACTTCGCGCCGGTGGGCCAGCCACTCGACGAGCACGTCCTTGAGGCCCATGACCTTCGGCACGCGCCCCATCGAGAGCACGTTCATGTTGAGTGGAATGCGGCTCTCCAGCTCGGAGAGCTTGAAGAGCGATTCCATCAGGATCGTCGGATCGACGGTGCGGCTCTTCGGCACCAGCACGATGCGCACGTCCTCGGCCGATTCGTCGCGGATATCCTCGAGCAACGGAAGCTTGCGGGCGATCAGCAGCTCGGCGATCTTCTCGATCAGGCGCGACTTCTGCACCTGATAGGGAATCTCGGTGACGACGATCTGGTAGCCGCCGCGGCCGAGGTCTTCCGTCTCCCACTTGGAGCGCACGCGGAAACCGCCACGGCCTGTCTTGTAGGCCTCGACGATGCTCTCGCGGCTGTCGATGATGATGCCGCCAGTCGGCAGGTCCGGGCCCTGCACGAATTCGACCAGCTTTTCGACATCCGCTTCGGGATTGCGGATGAGGTGGAGCGCGGCATCGCACAGTTCATGGACATTGTGCGAGGGAATGGAGGTCGCCATGCCGACGGCGATGCCGGAGGACCCGTTGGCCAGAAGGTTCGGGAAGGCGCCCGGCAGGACGACCGGCTCCTCGTCTTCCTCGTTGTAGGTCTTGCGGAAATCGACGGCGTCCTGATCAATGCCTTCGAGAAGCAGCGTGGCGACCTCGGTCATGCGCGCTTCGGTGTATCGGTAGGCGGCGGCGTTGTCGCCGTCGATATTGCCGAAATTGCCCTGTCCGTCGACGATGGGATAACGCTGCGAGAAATCCTGCGCGAGACGCACCAGCGCGTCGTAGACCGACTGGTCGCCGTGCGGGTGGAACTTACCGATGACGTCGCCGACGATACGCGCGCATTTCTTGAATGAGGAGTTGGACCTGAGGCCCATTTCGCTCATGGCGTGGATGATGCGGCGATGGACCGGCTTCAGGCCGTCACGCACATCCGGCAGCGCGCGCTGGGTGATGGTCGACAGCGCATAGGCAAGGTAGCGCTCTTCCAGCGCCGCCTTGAGGTCGACCGGCAGGATATTGTCGTCTCCGCCATCGGGCGGCAAAGTGTTTTGTCCCATAGGTCTTGACTACCCCCTCGACCGATTCGCGGCAAGGAATCCGGGCAATCGGGCTGTGGATAGCAGTTTGTAAAGCTTCTTTGAAATCTGCTCCCCGCGACAGAGAATTCCATGGAAACTCTTTGCGGCATGAATATATTTGCCGCGCCGCCCGTATAGGAGCGGTAACGGCAAGGCAGCCGTCCAAGAAATCCAGAAAGAGAGCCTATTCATGATGCGCACCTCCCATTTCCGCGCCCTTCTCGCCGGTGCAGCGCTGGCCACCCTGGCAAGCCCCGCCTTCGCACTCGACGGTGCAGACCTGCTGACCAAGCTGAACGCGACCTATGCCACCAGCGGCGTATCCATCAGCTCTTCCAACGTGACCGCCGACGGCTCGACCGTGACGCTGGAAGGCGCGGAACTGAAGGCAACCGGCACTGAAACCCCGATCAAGCTCGGCACCATCACCATGGACGGCGTCGAGGAAGACGGCGAAGGCGGCTACACGATCGAGACCGTCTCCTTCGAAGACGTCAATGTCACCGAACAGGAAACGACGGTCACGGCGCAGGACCTCGCCATCACCGGCGTGACCATTCCGGGCAAGATCGTACCCGGCACGCTCGAATCGCTGCTGATGTACGAATCGGCCTCCTCCGGCCCGATCAGCGTCAGCACCAAGGGCAAGGAAGTCTTCTCCATGTCCGGCGCGGAAGCGAACATCACCCGCATGGACGGCGATGCCGGCCTCGAATTCGACGCGACCATGTCCGACCTCAAGGCGGACCTCAGCTCGGTCGAAGACCCGAAGGCCAAGGAAACCATGGACAAGCTCGGCATCCACTCGCTGGATGGCAAGGTCTCCATGTCCGGTAGCTGGGAACTGGCGAGCGGTAAGCTGGCCGTCGACGAATATGCCTTCGACTTCAAGGATATCGGCCGCCTCAACATCACGCTGGCCTTCTCCGGCTACACGCTCGACTTCCTGAAGAACATGCAGGAAGCCCTGAAGACGGCCGAAGCCAACCCGAACAAGGACGAAGCCAACGCCGCCATGGGCATGGCCATGATGGGCCTCGTCCAGCAGCTCACCTTCAACAACGCCTCGATCTCCTTCGACGACGCTTCCATCACCAAGAAGCTGCTCGACTATGCCGGCGGCGAACAGGGCGTGACGGGCGAGCAGATGGCACAGTCCCTGAAGGGCCTGGTTCCGATCATGATCGCGCAGCTCAACATGCCCGACCTGCAGAACCAGATTTCGGCTGCCGTCAACACCTACCTCGACGACCCGAAGAGCCTGAAGATCAGCGCCGAGCCGAAGGAGCCGGTGCCGTTCCCGATGATCATGGGCGCCGCCATGGGCGCGCCGCAGACCATCCCGCAGGTCCTCGGCGTCACCGTCACGGCCAACCAGTAAGCTGCTCGACCGCTTGAAACTGGAAAGCCCGGAGCATCGCTCCGGGCTTTTTCTTTTGTGCAGGCGCCGTCTCATGCCGCCTGCGCCCTTCCAGACCAGTCCACGCGGGTCGCGTACATGGTGGTCGCGATGGAGGCGAAGGAGATGAGCGCGCCGGCGAGCAGCGCATATTCGTCCTCGCGCAGCACCAGATACATGACGCCATAGGCGGACAGGAGCACGATGCCGAGCGCGATGCCGTTCCGCCGGCTTCCCGTCGCCGCGCCGAGATAGGCGGCGATCAGCACCGTCGTTGCCAGCGCCGCCATGGCATAGGCGATGGCGAAGCCGGTGTGCTCGGCCAGCGCCAGCAGCAGCACGTAGAAGACGATGAGCGCGAGGCCCGTCAGCACATACTGGATCCAGTGCACCATGCGCCCGCCCTTCAGCTCCACGACGAAGACGGCGAGGAAGACCAGCGAGATGAAGCCGATGGAATATTTCAGCGTGCGCGAGACCACCTGATAGAACTGCACCGGCTCCACGAGGTTGATGCTCATCAGGCTGTTCGACAGCGGCAGCGCCGAGCCGGCCACCACCCTGTCGATGCCGCGGGCAAGATAGGGGATCGTCCATTTCGCGGTGAAGTCGGACGCCGTGATCGTCTTCTCTTCCGGGAGGAAAAGCCCTTCGAAGCCCGGATGCGGCCAGTTCGCGCGAGCGGAGAAGGTCGTCGTCTGACCGGCCGGCGCGACGGCGAAGCTGCGCGAGCCGTTGAGCGACATGGCGATCTCGAAGGTGAAACCTTTTTCGACCAGCGCGCGCTCGATGGGCCGGTGCACGCCGGCGCTCGTCTGCGGCGTGGCGTAACCGTCGCTGCCGACGACCGTCATCGCGGAAATCTGCCGCATGCCCGGATCGAAGGGTCGCACCGCGCCATTGTCGATCTTCACGCCAGCATCGGAGCGGATGCCGGTGATGTCGTTGATATTGAGCACGAGCACGGCGCGGTCGAGCCGCGGCGTGCCGGGGAACTGCGAGAGGTCCTGCAACATGCTGGCGCCGAAGCGGCCCTTCAGCGTCAGCGCGCCGTTATAGACGGGCAGCGTGTAGATCGAGAGCCGGCGCTCCTCCGTCTTGAGGTCCGCCGTCACGTCAAGCGTTTCCGGCATGACGAGCGCCCATTCCGTTGCCTGCTCGACGATGGTGCGCCCGTCGACCTCGCGGCTGCGCTGCACGTCGAAGGGTACGGCGATATAGGGGCCGTTGATCGCCTGCGCGCCGCCCCAGCCATTGGCGATGCGGTTCGACACATCCGTCGCCCGCTGGGCGCGCTCTTCCGTGAGGCCCCAGACGAGGAGCAGCGGCACGAGCAGCGCCACGGAGATGATGCCGATCATGATGAACTTGACACCCGGCGAGCGCAGCAACGTCGCTACGTTTCCGCGCGGCTCGGGATGGGGAAATGGTCGGGATGCATTGGGAACGGGATCGTCGGTCTGTGTTTCGGTCATGAAAAGTCCCTCCAGTCATGAATCGCCTCTTGCGGGCGCGACTTCACGCTAGGGGTGCATTTCGACCGATTATGCGCGGAAATGGGATCGACCGGCGGCGAAACAGCGGCATTGTGGCGTCTTCACGCAAAAGGGGCCGGCGTTTCCGCCGGCCCCCTTTTTTAAAACTGCCGAAAGGCTCAGTCCTTCTTGGACGGAACGACGCGCAGCGCCAGTTCGCGAAGCTGCGTCGGCGTTGCCGGCGACGGAGCGTTCATCAGGAGGTCCTGCGCCTGCTGGTTCATCGGGAACAGCGAGATTTCGCGCAGGTTCTTCGCGCCGACGAGCAGCATGACCACGCGGTCGATGCCGAAGGCGCAGCCGCCGTGCGGCGGGGCACCGTACTGGAAGGCGCGGTAGAGGCCGCCGAAGCGCTCTTCCACATCGCCCTGCGAGAGACCGACCTTCTCGAAGGCCTTGACCATCAGTTCCGGCGACTGGTTACGGATCGAGCCCGAGGCGATCTCGAAGCCGTTGCAGACGGCGTCGTACTGGTAGGCCTTGAGTTCCAACGGATCCTTGCTGTCGAAGGCTTCGAGGCCGCCCTGCGGCATGGAGAAGGGGTTGTGCGCGAAGTCGATCTTCTTTTCGTCTTCGTTGTATTCGTAGAACGGGAAGTCGACGATCCAGCACATTTCGAAGCGGTCGCGGTCGACGAGGTTCAGTTCCTCGCCGGCGCGGGTGCGGGCTTCGCCTGCGAACTTGTAGAACTTGGCCGGGTCGCCGGCGACGAAGAAGCAGGCGTCGCCGTCATCGAGGCCGAGCTGCGTGCGGATGGCTTCCGTGCGCTCTTCGCCGATGTTCTTGGCGAGCGGGCCTGCGCCCTCCAGCTTGTCGGCTTCCTTGCGCCAGAAGATGTAGCCAAGGCCGGGCTGGCCCGTCGACTGCGCCCAGGCGTTCATGCGGTCGCAGAAGGCGCGGCTGCCGCCGGTCTTAGCCGGGATCGCCCAGACTTCGACCTTCGGGTTCGACGCGATCATGTTCGCGAAGACCTTGAAGCCGGAGCCGGCGAAGTGCTCGGTAACAGCCTGCATGACGATGGGGTTGCGCAGGTCCGGCTTGTCGGAGCCGTATTTGCGGATCGCCTCGTCGTAGGGAATGCGCGGCCACTCTTTCGTGACGGGCTTGCCTTCGGCAAACTCCTCGAAGACGGCCGTCATCATCGGCTCCATCGTCTGCCAGACGTCTTCCTGCGTGACGAAGCTCATCTCGACGTCGAGCTGGTAGAATTCGCCCGGCAGGCGGTCGGCGCGCGGGTCTTCGTCGCGGAAGCACGGCGCGATCTGGAAGTAGCGGTCGAAACCGGCGACCATCAGCAGCTGCTTGTACTGCTGCGGGGCCTGCGGCAGGGCGAAGAACTTGCCTTCATGGATGCGCGACGGCACGAGGAAGTCGCGTGCGCCCTCTGGCGAGGAGGCCGTGAGGATCGGCGTCGTGTATTCGGCAAAGCCGGCCTCGCCCATGCCCTTGCGCATGGCGGAGATGATCTGCGTGCGCTTGACGATGTTCCGGTGCAGCGTTTCGCGGCGCAGGTCGATGAAGCGGTACTTGAGGCGGACGTCTTCCGGATATTCCGGCTCGCCGAAGACCGGCAGCGGCAGCTCCTTGGCGGCCGACAGGACTTCGATGTCCTGCGCGTAAAGCTCGATCTCGCCTGTCGGCATGCCCTTGTTGACCGTGTCTTCGGTGCGCGCCTTGACGAGGCCGTCGATGCGGATCACCCATTCGCCGCGCACCGTCTCGGCCTTATTGAAGGCCGGGGAATCGGGGTCGGCGACGACCTGCGTGATGCCGTAATGGTCGCGCAGGTCGATGAAGAGCACGCCGCCGTGATCTCGAACGCGGTGAACCCAGCCGGAAAGACGAACGGTCTGGCCGACATCGGACTTGCGGAGAGCGGCGCAGGTGTGGCTGCGGTAACGGTGCATCGTGGTATCCTGAAATGCTGACAGGCCGCGCGGGAAGGTCCCGGCGCAGCTACCCAAGAAAATCGCGCGGAAAAGCGCATGGTGGCGGCCGTTTGTCAAGGCTTGCGGCCATCCGCCCCGCCAAAGCGGCCGGTTGCGGCGGCGCGGTCAGGCCCTTCGGCGGGAACGCCCGTCTCCCGCCCTGCCCGCTTCATTGCCGAATCGAGCAGTGTTGCGCCCGGCCGTGCCAATTCCCTCGCCCAGACGCCGAACGCCGCGCGAAACGACGCCATCGGCGGCGCATCGATATCGCCGATGCAGGGCGGCAGAAGCAAGGCCGGGGATTGCGCATCTATCTCCCGCAGCGCGCCGCGGCAGACGCCATCCCGCCGGCAGCGGCGCAGCCGGCACCAGTGGCGCGGGCAGGAAGAGGTGGCAGCTGCGAGGCGGCAGAGGAGTTCGTGCGTGGTTTCATTCGGTATCGCGTCGGGTTGCGTGTGCTTTTCCATAGAACGCCTTCCTGCGGCTTTATCCACGCGGCGCCGCGCGCCCGTGGTCATGAACTGCCTGCACTCTCCCCGCATGGCGGGTTTAGCTGCCTCGTTTGGAAGATTTGGTAATGGCACCTGCCGGCGCCCCGTTCGGTGTCTTTTCCCGGCAATTGCGGTCTCTCTGCATGGGCCGGCGCCTTCTCCAGGGCCGCCGCTCACCGGCCATCGGCCGGAGCGGTGCGAAAGGACGGCGTTTGCCGCCCAGTCGCCGGTCCACTTGTGTGCCGCACAGGCACGCCCCGATATTCATGATCGGGAGGGAAACCATTTTCTGCCGGGCCCTTCCCCGCGACGTGCGTCACCATCGACACGCAAGGGCACCGGTCCCGCCTCGCCGGCAACGCGCTCCGGTGTATCCGTGGCGGGACGACGGCATTATGCGCCGCCAGCAGAGGGCGGGGAAAATCCGGAGGCGATTTTTTTTCGGGAGCCGGTTCAGCCTTCGAAGAACGCGCGGTTCAACATCAGCCATTGCAGCATCATGATCGTCTTGGAATCGACGATGCCGCCGGTGGCGATCAGGCCGCAGGCTTCGTCGATGGGCATTTCGACGATCTCGATATCCTCGCCTTCGCCGTCCACGCCGCCGCCCTTGCCGTCCTGCTTCGAGGAATCAATGTGGGCGGCGAAGCAGCTCACGCGCTCGGTCAGCGTGCCGGGGCTGGAATACATGTCGAAGGCGTGGCGGAGGTCGCTGACGGCGTAGCCCGTTTCCTCCATCGCCTCGCGGCTGATGGCATCCTCCGGGCTGTCGTCGTCGAGAAGGCCGGCGGGGATTTCCAGGAGGAAGCCATCCGCATGGCCGCCGAAGAAGGCGCCGGGGCGGAACTGGCGCACCAGCACGACCGTCCTGCGCGAGGGATCGACGAGGAGGATCGCCGCCGCTGCGCCGTGGTCGTGCACTTCGCGGTCGAGGAACTCGACCCGGCCGTCGGCGCGGGTCTGCTCGAGGACGATGGTGCGCAAATGGATGAAGCGCTTCCAGACCGTCTGCTGCTCGACGATGCGGATGGAAGACTGCTTTTCTGCGGACATGAAATACCCTCGGTGTCAGGCCTTGCGCAGCCAGACGCGGTTATCGTGGAAGGCCGCGCCGCCATAGGGCGCGACGGGATCGGCACCCGTCAGGACATTGATGCCCTCGCCGTCGAGATGGGCGGAATTCGGCCAGATGCCTTCGGCGATCAGCACGCCGGGCTTAGCGTCGGCGGTGATCTTCGCATGCAGGCGGATATCGCCGCGCACATTGCCGAGGCGAACGATATCGCCGGCCTCGATGGCGTGGGCCTCGGCGTCCTGCGGATGGATCATCACCTCCGGCCGGCCCTCGCGATCCTTCGAGCCCTTGGTTTCCGTGAAGGTGGAATTCAGGAAGGTGCGGGCCGGCGACGTGGCGAGGCGGAACGGGTGTTCGGCATCCACCGTCTCGATCACGGCGACATAATCCGGGAAGGTCGGCAGGTCCTCGTGCGGGCCGAAGGCACCGAGCGCCTTCGGCGGCTTGTTGGGGGCCGGCGTGTTCGTCCAGTTCGGGCGGAAGCGGAATTTTCCGTCCGGGAAGCCAAAACCCTTGCCGAAATGCGCGGCCTCGAAATCCGGCTGGCAGTCGATCCACTTCTCCTGCTGCAATCCGTCGAAATCCATTTCGTAATAGGGCAGCATGCGGGTGATGTGCTCGCGCTCGGTGAGACCGAAGCCCGGCAGATGCGCGACGCCGAGGCGTTTTGCCAGTTCCTCGATGACGAAGAGATTGGTGCGCACGGTCTCAGGCGGTTCGACGAGCTTGGGGCCGAGCAGGATGTGCTGGTGGCCGCCGCCGCGATAGATATCGTCATGCTCGACGAACATGGTGGCCGGCAGCACGATATCGGCGAGTTTCGCCGTATCGGTCATGAAATGTTCGTGCACGGCGACGAAGAGGTTGCTGCGCAGGAAGCCTTGCTTCACGAGGCGCTGTTCGGGCGCGACATTCACCGGGTTGGTATTCTGGATCAGCATGGCGGTGACGGGGCCGCGGTCGCGCAGCGCCACGGCATCGCCGGTGAGGACGCGGCCGATCTGCGACTGGTCGAGCATGCGGATGTCGGGATCGACCATCTTGGCGAGCGTCAGATCGGCCTTGCGGATGTGGAAGATGTCCGAATTGCTGTGGAACGCGCCGCCACCCTCATATTGCCAGGAGCCGAGCACGGTGGCGATGGAGAGCGCGGCATGCATCGACACCGCGCCGTTGCGGCTGCGGGTGAAGCCGTAGCCGAGGCGGAAATAGCTCTTCTTCGTGCGCCCGACGAGCGCGGCGAGGGCCTCGATCTCCTCGACGGACAGGCCGGTGATATCGGCCGCCCATTGCGGCCCCCGGGTCACAAGATGGGCTTCGAGGCCGGCGGGGTCGTCGGCGAACTTCTCCATATAGGCGCGGTCGGCGTAGCCGTCGCGGAAGGCGATGTGCATGACGGCGCAGGCGAGCGCGGCGTCCGTGCCGGGGCGCAACTTCAGGGCGATATCGGCCTGCTTCATCGTCGGGTTGTCGTAGATGTCGACGACGACGATCTTCGCGCCGCGCTCCTTGCGGGCCTTGATGGCGTGGGTCATCACGTTGACCTGCGTGGAGACAGGGTTGGTGCCCCAGATGACCACGCAATCGGACTTCGCCATTTCGCGCGGATCGGGACCGCGCAGGGTGCCTGCGCCCATGGTGTAGCCGGTCCAGGCGGGATTGGTGCAGATAGAGCCGAAGAAGCCGGAATAGCGCTTGGCGTGGCGCAGGCGATCGATGGAATCGCGCTGTACGAGGCCCATCGTGCCGGCGTAGAAATAGGGCCAGACGGCCTCGCTGCCATAGGCCTGCTCGGCCTTGACGAAATTCTCGGCGATGGCGTCGAGCGCGGCTTCCCAGGAAATGTCGCCCCAGTCGCCGCCGCCCTTCTCGCCCTTGCGGACCAGCGGCTTCATCAGCCTGTCGGGATGGTAGAGCCGTTCGGCATAGCGGGCGACCTTGGCGCAGATGACGCCGGCCGTGTAGCTGTTATCGGGACTGCCCTTGACGCGGCCGATGCGGCCGTCCGCGCTGATCTCGACATCGAGCGCGCAGGTGGAGGGACAGTCGTGCGGGCAGGCCGAATGGCCGATCCGCGGTTTTCCGAGATGGGGGGTCGCAACGTTCATGGCTTTTCTATATTGCAGAGCGCAAAGGCCCAAAAGGCAAATCGTGTCACCATCGCAACAATTCATCGACGCATCATTGCGGATGATTTCGGGCAGCGCTCCATGAACTATCGCCATATCTACCACGCCGGCAACTTCGCGGATGTGCTCAAACATGCTGTGCTCGCGCGCCTCGTCACCTATATGCAGGGCAAGGACAAGGCGTTTCGCGTGCTCGACACCCATGCGGGCATCGGCCTCTACGACCTTTCCAGCGAAGAGGCGCAGAAGACCGGCGAATGGCTGGACGGGATCGGCCGGCTTCTTGCAAGCGACATGCCGGCGGCGGTGGCAGACGTCCTTGAACCCTATCTCAAGGTTATTCAGGAACTGAATCCGCAGGGCGGGCTAACCCATTATCCCGGCTCGCCAAAACTCGCCCGCATGCTCTTCCGTCCGCAGGACCGGCTTTCGGCCATGGAGCTGCATCCCGACGACTACGAGACGCTGCACCGCCTTTTCGACGGCGATTTCCAGAGCCGCGTCACCCATCTCGACGGCTGGCTTTCGCTCGGCGCGCATCTGCCGCCGAAGGAGAAGCGCGGCATCGTGCTGGTCGATCCGCCCTTCGAGATCGAAGGCGAATACGAGCGGCTGGTTGACGGGCTGGAAAAGGCCGTGAAGCGCTTTGCCGGCGGGGTCTATTGCCTGTGGTATCCGCTGAAGAAGAACGCGCCGATCCCCGCCTTCCACAAGGCGCTGAAGGAAACCGGCATTCCCAAGATGCTCTGCGCCGAGCTTTCCGTGAAGAGCGACCGCGAGACGACGGGGCTGACCGGCTCCGGCCTCATCGTCGTCAACCCGCCCTTCACGCTGAAGCAGGAACTCGACGTGCTGCTTCCCTTCCTCAAGGAGCGGCTGGCGCAGGACCGCTTCGCGTCGGCGCGCAGCTTCTGGCTTGCGGGGGAAGCGAAGGCCTCTTGACCTTTGGCTTTCGGCGGCAACAATCGCGCGCCGAACCGGGAGAGACCTTCATGACCCCTTTTTCCGCAGCCCGCCGATGATGCGGCTGCCCTCCTCCATCCTCGCGCGCTCCGCGTGGCTGTTGCTGGCCGTGCTTGCCGGTTGCAGCGAAGAAAAGCCGGCGGAAAAGCCGAAGACCGAGACGAGCCGAGCAACGCCGGAAAAGCGTGCGCAGGTGCCGCTCGGCAAGGGCTTCGATTTCTATGTGCTGTCGCTCTCCTGGTCGCCGACCTGGTGTTCGGAGAACGATGCCGGCGGCCGGACGCAGCAATGCCGACGCGGCGAGGACAATGGCTTCATCGTGCATGGCCTGTGGCCGCAGAACGAGCGCGGCTATCCGGAATATTGTTCGACGCGGGAATCGGACCGTGTACCGGAAAGCCTCGGCCGCACCGTTCTCGACATCATTCCCTCCATGGGGCTGATCGGCCACCAGTGGCGCAAGCATGGAAGCTGTTCCGGCCTCGGCCAGAAGGACTATTTCGCCGTCATCCGCGCGGCCTTCGAGCGTGTGCGCATTCCCGCCGAGATGGAAGAGCAGCGCGGCGGCCGGCGTCTTGCGCCCGAGGCGGTGGAGGAAGCCTTCATCGCGGCCAATCCCGGCCTCAACGCCAAAGGCATGGCCGTCACCTGCGCGGGCGGGCAACTGGAAGAGGTCCGCATCTGCATGAATGCCGACCTTTCCTTCCGCCCCTGCCCCGCCGTCGACCGCGCCGCCTGCCGCGCAAAAACCATCGAACAGCCGCCCATCCGTTAGAACAGGACCTTTCCATGAAGATCTACTATTCCCCAACCTCGCCCTATTCCACCAAGGTGCGCATGGCCGCCCACTATGCCGGTCTCCCGGCAGAATCGACCCTGGTCGACACCAATGCCGACCCGGCCGCCCTGCTGGCCGCCAATCCCCTGGGCAAGATTCCGGCGCTGGTGACCGATGACGGCGTGGCCGTCTATGACAGCCGGGCGATCATGAACCATATCGACCGCCAGACGCGCGGCTCGCTCTATCCGCGCAATGCCGCCAAGCGCACGGAAACCGACGTTCTGGAAGCCACCGCCGACGGCATCTGCGACTGCCTTCTCGCCATCGTCTACGAGCGCCGCTCACGGCCGGAGGAAAAGGTTCACCAGCCCTGGATCGACCGCCAGTGGGAAAAGGCCGGGCGTGCGCTCGATCACCTGGAGGCCAACATGCCGCGCCTCGGCAAGAAGCCGAATGCCGGTCATTTCGCGCTGGCCGCCAGGCTGCGCTACATCGAATTGCGCTTTGCCGGAAAATGGCAGCGTGGCCGGCCGAAGCTGAAGCGCTATCTCGCGCGCTTCGAGGCGGTCTTCCCCGACTACGCGCAGTTCAAGGATTGAAGACAAACAAAAAGGCCGCGGATCGCTCCGCGGCCTTTTTGTTATTCCAGAGCCTTTTGGGCTTAGAACTTCACGCCCATACCGACGCGAACGCTGTGGTCTTCGAAGCCGCTGCGAACGCCAGCGCCATGGAAGTCCTTCTTGCCGTAGTCGCTGTAACGATATTCGACGCGAGCCGTGACGTTGTCGGTGACGAAGGCTTCGACACCAGCGCCGGCCGTCCAGCCGAGCAGGGTTGCATCGTCCTTGGCGCCGCCCTTGTTAACTTCGACGTTCGAAGCGGCGATACCGGCCGTGCCGTAGACGAGAACCGGGTTCAGGTCGACGCCGACGCGGCCGCGGATGGAGCCGTTTGCGCCCTGCTTGGCGTTGAACACGCCGTTGTTGTTGTCAACGCCCGAATAGTTCAGGTCGGCTTCGCCGCCGTAAACCATCTGGCCGCTCTGCATGTTGTAGCCGCCGTAGACGCCGCCGCCGAGAGCGTGGCCACGGTCCTGACCCTGACCGTTGAACTTGCCCTTCTGCCAGGTGGCGTTACCGCCGACATAGGCGCCCGACCAGTTCTTGACGACCGGCTCGGAATATTCAGCGGCCGGAGCCTGCGGAACTTCGTCGATGGCGTCGGCAGCGTGAGCGGCCTGGAAGGCGACCATGGAAACGGTCGAAGCGATGAGGGTGGCGATAAGTGTACGCATGTTATTCTCCTTTACTAAACGACGCCCTCTCTTGGGAGGCTGTCGGGCATCGTCATTCCTGTTCAGTCCCGCCCGGTTGAGGGGAAATTGAATAAAGATTGAGGAATTGAAAGAGCCAAAATGTGAAATCATTGTGGCAGACACGCGGCACAAATTGGATGTGACTTTTGCACAACAGGATATTTGTTAACCATGATTTCAAGAACCGAAGAATACGGCCAAATATACTTCAAATTACTTCGAAGCACCTTCTGCGGTTAATTTTTCCGCAACCAATTTTCAGGGGGAGTTTAAGCCTGCGCAGAGATGTCTATATCTTTGGCCGGTTAATCAAATGAATCGGCAGGACGGACATTTCTTGAAAAAGCTCCTGAAGACGGCCCTCGTGACGGGCGGCGCAAGACGCATCGGCAAGGCCATCGTCGAAGATTTGGCGGCAAACGGTTTTGCCGTCGCCATCCATGCGAACGAATCCCTCGAGGAGGCGGAGACCATCGTCCGGCGCCTGAACGCGAATGGCGGCAGAGCCGTCGCCGTGCAGTGCGACCTTGCGGACGGGGCTGCGACGGGACGGCTCATCGAAGCCGCGGCTGCCGCGATCGGCCCCCTCGACCTGCTCGTCAACAATGCCTCCATCTTCAAGCCGGATACGGTCGACGAGTTCGACGAAACGCTTCTGGACCGGCATTTCGCCGTCCATGTGAAGGCCCCTTCCATTCTGGCGCGCGATTTCGTGCGGCAGCTTCCTGACGGAATGGCCGGCTCCATCGTCAACCTCATCGACCAGCGCGTCTGGAACCCGACGCCGCGCTACTATTCCTACACGCTGTCGAAATCGGCGCTGTGGATGGCGACCCGCACCATGGCGCAGGGCTTTGCGCCGCGCGTGCGCGTCAACGCCATCGGACCCGGCCCGTCGCTGCCGAACGAGCGGCAGGACGACGCCGCATTTCAGGCGCAGGTGGAGGGCCTGATCCTCCAGCGCGGGCCCTCGCTGGACGAATTTGGCCGCACAGTTCGCTTTTTGTTCGACACGCCCTCCATTACGGGGCAAATGATAGCGCTGGACGGCGGGCAGCATCTCGCCTGGGAAACACCCGATGTCTGGGGAATAGCGGAATGAACGGCCGGAAGGTGGAGGATGGCGGCATCCTCTATGACGAGAACGAGACGGACGACGAGGACGAGCTTCAGGAAAGCCCGCCCGAAGGCGCCGCCGCGTCCGGCATCGACTGGAACGAGGGCGGCGAGGCGCCGGAAGGGCTGATCGGAGCCGAACTGATCCAGCACTTCGTCAAGCGCCTGCCGAACAGCCCGGGCGTCTACCGCATGTTCAATGCGGATGGCGATGTGCTCTATGTCGGCAAGGCGCGCAGCCTGAAGAAGCGCGTGACGAACTATGCGCAGGGCCGCGGCCATTCCAACCGCATCACGCAGATGATTCGCCTGACGGCGAACATGGAATTCGTCACCACGCGCACCGAGACCGAGGCGCTGCTGCTGGAAGCGAACCTCATCAAGCGCCTGCGCCCACGCTTCAACGTGCTTTTGCGCGACGACAAGTCGTTTCCCTATATC
>APMI01015866.1_pt1 | contig 37616 bp, 33 predicted proteins | sample 667938 | NCBI WGS metagenome assembly APMI01 (sample SAMN01084076, study PRJNA167559) | wastewater metagenome | biome: Wastewater | place: Denmark: Ejby Moelle, Odense | collected 2011-11-28
AAATTTATTTATTTTAGCAAAATAGCAAATTTATTCTAAGCCATATTAATTGTTGAACTCATGAATATGCTTATGTTTTATAGTAGATTCTCTAAATATTGAGAATTTGTTTCGAATTGATTGGGCTAATTACTGGTAGCCTCGGTTTAAACTACAGTTGCTCCATTATGAATTAAAGCATCGACTATACCAATGAGGTAGAACAGGGAATCAGTATACCCTAATCTGTTATCATTGGCGGCTACTCTTTCAACCCTAACGAAGTCATAGGTCGTGGCAACTCTAGTCTCGTCTATAAAGCCAAGACTATATCGACAGGTTTGCTTTTACTAATTTAGGTTCGGTCCTTGCAATTAAGGCAATTGAGCTCAAGCGAGTTTCATCATCAGTTGAAAAACAGTTACTGGAGAACGAAAAATTGGTGATCAAGCAACTTATTACCTCCAAAGTTGATGGAGTCGTACAATACCATGATGTGATCGACACACGCACTCATTTCTACGCTGTAATGGAACACTGCTCGGGAGGGGATCTGGAAAAAGTGTGCAAGCAGGGAAGATTAGCAGAGTAAAACGTGTAAAAATATTTGCTCATGCTCCTAAAAGGGTACATTAACTTGAGCGAATGCAAGATAGTCCATCGAGACCTTAAACCTGCAAATCTGATCATTGATGAGTTCGGCCGCCTCAAAATAGCAGATTTTGGATTCGCAGTTGTACAATAATAGACCATGAGAAAGTACAGTTACTGTTTGGGGTCTGTGGCGTACAGTTCACCGGAATCCCTCTAAAAATATGAATACGGAATATTAAGCGACATTTGGGCCATTGGAATAATTACTTTCAAAATGCTTACAGGTAGGACTCCATGGAAAGGAAAAAACAATAAGAACTTCATAGAAAATGTGAAGAAAATTTCAATTGTAGATCTTACAAAGGAAATAACGAATCAATAAATACGCTAGTTCATTGTCGGTTGCTGTTAAATCGACGTTAATAAAAGATTTAATGTAAAATAGGTGAAGAAAATGATCTCTTATCTCGAGGCAAATATAAAAAGCATAAATGAAATCGATTAATCTGAACATTAGTTGTTCAACTACAAAAAATTGGGGATTGAAACATAGAATAATTTTATAACGGTCTGAGTACACTAAAAATAGTTTGATACTCAACCAAATCTATGGAAGCCTTATTGATATTAAATAAATTCGGAATTAATTATCTTTTTTTCAATTAATAGTTATAGGCAAAATGTCAAGTACTTACGATAAGATCCTTGGCAGTAATAAAAAACCACGTCATTCCAAAAGACTAGTTTCTCTGGATGACTCTTTAGCAGAGTAAGATGAAGGGCGGAATGTTTTTCAAGACCAACCATCCAAACAAACTGAGAGACCACTGGAAATAAAAAAAACGTAATTTAAATCAAAGTAGACAGTAGATAAAGGTTAGAGTCGAGTAACAAAAGTAGATCAGCAGAATAAAAAGTAAAACTCCGATGCGAAGATGTAAGTTACAAACAAAAATTTGAAACCTAAAAGCAAATAATTAAAGCCAATAAGCATCAAAGTTCCATAGAAAAAGATATAAATGAGTAATTAAGAAGCATTTGAGTAGCATAGCATCGAAGATACATAAATGCTGGGCATTGGTAAAAAATCTTGGCTATCACTCATTGAAAGTTTGAGCCTTTCTCTTGGACATTTCTTTTATCCTTACAGTTTTCCAATTCGTAGAGAAATCCCTATAATTGCAAATAATTTAGATTTGGAGAGGGAAAAGTACGAAAATGGCACATACATATCAGAATCATTCGATAATAATCTGCAAATTTCATTCATATTGTTCTTCTTGAGAGCTGTCATAGTTTAAAATTTTCTTAGACTTTCAGTTTTGGTGTGGATTGCAGCGATTGTGTTGGGTTATGTCATCGGCTCAACCGAACAATATCGACCAGGCAAAGAAATATTTTTAGGTATTTTTATTTTCTACTGTGTGCTTACAATTTTATTGCAGTTCATCTCCATCAAAGATCGAAGAAAGTGGACTGAAAGCTCGAATAATACTAAATACAAAGTCTATCATTATGATAACGAGAACAGGACTGCATTATGGATTCCAACTGATGTCATCGACCTAAGGCCAGGAAATATTTATAAAATAAGTGCCTCCACACTAGCTGAGCCATCTGTTGTTCCTGCCGACAGTATATTTCTACATGGACCCCGATCTATTATGCAGGTTAACGAGTCCCAGATTATTGAGTACTTATCACCTCTCGAGAAGGAAGAAAGGCTATCATTAAAAGAGAGCCTTATTAAAGAGGAGTTACTTAGGCTTCCTCTAACAGGGGTAATTCATTATGAGTTAGCGGCACCAGAAATCGCAACTGAGAACATTTACGGTAAATTTATTTTGCAAGAACCTTCAACCCAGACTCTCAACTTAACCTACAACAATGTTCTACTAAGAGGAACGACTCTGATCTCTTGGGAAGAGATATTAAGCAACGAGAATTAGAAATTGTAGTAAAAATAGGGTGATATTGTTGCTGTGGTGCTTGAAACAGGAATAGACTCGCTGGTGCTCAAGGCCTCACAATACCCCTTCCAGTACCGCAGAACTCACACTATTGTTAAAATTATAGACATTATTTTAATCGTATGTTCTGCGCTATATCTGTTAGTTGTTGGCTCTGGTATTCTAATTGGCTATATTTACCTAGCAAATAGATCGATAGTGAGAGGATATCACATTGATCCCTACTTGTCTATTGGCGAAACTCCTATCACTTTGGCGCAAATAGTTTTACACCACTTTGCTAACTTGATCATGATCGTACCAATCATTCTTAGAGTATCATACTTATTATATGTGAACATCGCCGGTAGAATTATTGGTTCAAAATTGAACATTAAGTTTAAAGACTACAACATGATTACCGAAATAAAGCACTCAAATGTTCTTATTACCACAATTGGAGGAGATCTTATCAAGATGGGTTCAAACAGATACTCAGAAGAACAGTCAAACGAGAATATCTTTGAAACATCCCAGGATGATAGCAACAAACTTGTAATCAAGAACAGAAGCCTACAGTCTGTGCATGTGGGAGGCATCCATCATAACTTCCTAACTACTAGCATCCATAACGAGCTGTACTCCACCAAGGATGTTGACATGATCTGTTACTTTATGTCGATCGCTCTTCTCACCTGCAACAGGATGGCACCTTCTCCACTTGAGTCTGCCATCATCGAGAGATGCAACAAAGAACTCAACATTAAAGCCCAAAAAGTAGGCAGAGCGATCAAAATAGGACAATTAAAAGTGATAAAATTATTCACAATCCCTGCAACTTAAAAATACCCTTACAAAATTGTTTTCTACAAACACGCCAAAGATGAAGTCGAAGATTTAGAAAAACAAGATCAAAAGGAAAAGGTGTTATGCTTAGTCCGCGGAGAGACTACTAAGCTTACTCAAAAAATTGGAGAAGTTGATGGCAGCTTGTTGAATTAATTCAGCACGCGTGTCCACCAAGAGAAAGGCTACCACTTGCAATTGTTGGGCAAATTCGTGCTCAGTCTATAAGATTTCAATGAAGTTCAAAGAGCTTATCTTAGTTCATCCATCAAAAATTCAAGTAAATATTTTATAAATTTAGACTCACAGGACAACAAAATGAATCAAACTGGTAAGGTGTACAGGTATGGAATCTAGCAATTTTACTAAGGTCTCGATCGATACATGTTAAAAGTTGACCCAATGGGATTATTAATCTGGGAGAACCCATACAGTCTGCTCAATAATGACTTGTCTCCACTGTCTTCTCTGCATGTCCCAGAGCACAAGATTATAATAGCACCAGCTTCTAAAAGCGAGACCAACCCTGAATATGAGTCTATTCACACCATTACTAACTATCTATTGAAGACATCGAAGCTGTCGCTGAAGTAAATTTCAAGTAAAATTTTGCACAACTACCCGGGTAAGTAGACATTTTGGGCCCAGCTCAGGAACGAGAAAATAGTTATTCTGAACGGATGGGAGAACCGTATGATCCGGCAAATGCTCACTGATCTGAAAGACTTGAGCAGCAGTAAGGACATACATTTGCTAGGGTATATTGAACAGGATGAATATGCATGGATTTTAAAATAAACTGATGTCAGTATTGCAACCAAAGGGGATGGTTATGACTTATAAAAATATGCAGATATTCTCATAAATCCAGCTTCTCAATCAACAACTACTTCTTCTGTTCAAAAATTAATCGTGTACTCATAAGCATACGACTAATGCTTGCAATCAATCATAATTACGCAACTCATGAAAAGTGTGCTTTTAGCTACTGTTGAATTTATTAATCACTTTTATACTTGGGGAACAGCTATACCAATTTTCCACTCCTCTATGTACCTTGTACTTGAAATTGCTATATTACTGGATTTCTTATATTATCTGTTTCCGCGCCTTAGCTCGACCCCTCCTCGTTTGGAGACAAAAATATTGAACAAAAGGTAAAAGAGTGCAAAACAAACCAGAAATAGAATATCTGTGTAGGGAGTTGTTTTGGAAATTATTTCTAGTATGGCCGTTGGTGCATTCATTACGCTCATTCCCATCTACTCAATGACTGAGCCTTCGTCTAACACTGGAACCATATAGCCAAAATAATTCACAAATGTACTTATTTTCTTTGTACTGTTCCATGTACTGGTGATGCGAAAGATTTTCATGAGACCGTACCATATATCTATTTATAAATTCGTGATTCTGCTAATCCAGTCTGGCATCTTCTACTTGGGTCTCCTGGTCATTTCTGCGCTAGATTATTACTTATACAAGGGAATTATTTGGTACATCTTCAAGCCCAAAATCATTATAATTGGAGTTTTCTGTGTGTGGATGGTCATGGGAGTCTACTGGCTTGCCTTCATGCTTGTCAATCTCTTCAATCCACTCAGGACCCACAAGAAGAGCTATACTAAAATTGCGAAAAAAGAGCAGGCACCAATTGATGAGGATATTAAGGTAGGAGAGCCAGTCGATATTTAATGAATTCTGATATCTGCATATAATTTTTATCCAAAACAAATTATAACTCCTTTTAATAAAATTAAGCTCATGTCTACAACTGGGAACGATGGATTCTTCGCAACTCAGATCGCGCAAAAGGGAGTGGACGATCCCGAGGAGGTCCATGATAGCCCGAGTAGTAAACAGCACACACCTGCAGTTGAGGACCCAAAATCCCTTAAAAACTTGCTGATGCTGTTTAACTCGTATGATCTTGAGCAAAAAGGTATGATTTCAGTGGAGCAAGCCAAGAAGATCCTTGAATAAAAAGGTGTGCCAACCGATAAATGTACGCAGTTTTTAATTCAGTTGATGTACACTACCGGATTTCAATGCCCAACTAAAATGGCGCAGTCTCTTTTGATTAGTTCTTATTCGCTTTCGGCTTATGCGAAGATACTTCACTTGATGTAGAGCATAAGTATGAGCTTTGCGTAAAAGTTGACAATAGACTAGTTTAATTTCTAAGGTAAATGACAATAAATTTAGACTCCTCAATAATTACCGAAAGAGATCTGAAGGTCAAGGGAATTATACTGAAGCTAAGAAATCGAAAAAACGCATATAATAAATCAGAGAGCGAGAACTATAGAGAAGAAAAAAATACATTGGAATACTTTATTAGCATGAGACGTCACAACTGTAAGAGAAGCAAAGAGCCAGCTTTGAATAGTTTTGTCATACCTGGGACCAGTTCATGATGGATTATTAAAAAACTGCCACCGATTTAATTGAGCGCTTACAAGAAAAACAATAGACAGAGCTTAAATAGTTTTAGACAAAGACAAGAGATGAGTTGGCATCGAAGGTTAGATTTTCTAAAAACGTAATTTAGCTATAAGCGAAATAAAAGTATTTTATTCTTTAAATTAGAACGTTAGTGAAGCTGCAATAATATTAAAAAGCACAGATAATTAAGAAAGAGGTGGAAGAACTTAAACTTGAAGAAATAGAGAAAAAGCAGAAAGTAGATGAATAAACTCTTGAGATTAGGTGCGCGACTCTAAAAAAGCAGCAGCTTGCCGCAGTAAATAGCTTACTTCAGAACATACAAAAAGATCGCAACGACCAACTCAAGCAGAGAAAACAGGACTCAGAGAAACTAATTGTGAGAAACAAAACAATGCTTAATGAAATTAATCATAAACATACGTAAGCAATTAAGAAAATTTATGAAGCTCTTCACAATATATCTATCGACAGCGAAAGAGTGAAGGCTCTCAAAAAACACTCAGGAGGCAATTGAATGCAGTAAATCAGTTTCATAATATAAATATATAATTTTGATTAGTTTGTATTGACTAAAATACTTAATGTTTCTTTGTAAATTTTGTAGAAAATTTAGCATTAGTTTAAATTAGTTATTATTCCAATTTGACTGGCACAATGAATAAGAAAAGTTATAAAGATGCGGTGTTTTGGGAATAAAAATACAAAGCAAATTGTTGTTAGACGTATGAGTGGATATGTACTCCTTAGCTTCTACTTTCATCTATCGGTAGCCACATTAACTATAACGACATTAGCAAAATACTGTAAATCGGATGTGGTACTTCTACACTTGCTGCCAAGTTGTTAGATGAGGCTGCTGTCCGTAAAAAATAAATAACAATAACTTGCGTGGACTTCTCTAAATAGCTAATAAGAAAATATCGATAAAAATCAACTAAGACAGGCACTTCAATAGAATATCTATGCCTCGATGTGAGAAATATGAGCAGTCTACCCGATGCAGAATTCGATTGCATTTTTGATAAAGGTTGCATTGATTGTCTCTTCTGTAATGACAGTTTCATCAAATAAGTTCTTATTGGCCTTAGGGAGTGCTATAGATTACTGAAAGACGGAGGAAAGCTCATCATGGTCAGTATAGGAAAACCTAAAATTAGATCGCATCTGCTTAGAAATAGACTAGTTCCTTTTAATCTAAAAGTTTAGAAAATAATGCGAGGCCAATCTGAAATTTACGCTTATGTGTGCACCAAGGGGCAGAGCGCAAATAATTAAGCTGGATAAAACGGCGAAGTATAACCCCAACACCAAAGTGATGATGATCACAAAAGTTCATAACATAATTAATAGTAAAAGAAATCAGAACCATAAAAATAGTAAATTGACGCTCCTTTTATTCTGTAGGATAAAAATGCAGGTAATAAACAAAAGCAATAATTGAAAAATAATGATAACGAGGCTCCTTTTATTTTAGATTCCCCTCTTAATTAAGAAAATTAAGCACCATTTATACTGAGTGATGATAAAAACAAAGTAAAATAAAACAAAACCGCCTTACCAAATGATAAATAGGGCGAAAAACAGATAAAATCTGCCAAAAAAGAGGAAGAAGCTAATTTTATTTTGGATGAGGCTGAATATGATAATTAATTCTAGTAAGATGTTTGATTTTTTAATAATGTAAATTTACTGATATCAGTCACGATTTTGCTGATTAAAATATTGCAGTGAAGCTTAGTGGGCTGTTTCGTTGTTGCCTGCTTCATTAAAAATGCTTTTTATTTATTGAGGAATATTTCTTGGCTGCATCCCCATACTTGTGAATTTTCTGTCGAAACAATAAAAGATGTAGATGCAATTCAGCGACAGAATCAGCATTCCAATTACGACAGATGAAATAAGAGTTGAAAGCAGGAATATAATAATACCTCCCCAGATAGCATAGCTTGAAGCTGAAGTGTTTCCTGCTGCCAGTTCAACATTATAAATAATGCCACCTCCTATAAAGGCAGGTAAGAGTCCGACGAAGACAGTGCAGAAAAGGTTGTAAAAATTAGCGAAGTAGTCGATGATAATAAAGAGACCTAGGTTATCGAAGATAAGAGAGACTGCACTTTGGGCAGAATCAATATAGCCCTAGCCTGTCACAGACATCACAATCATAGCATTACAGTTTAGAGCTTTAACAATGTCTTCAATGCATCTGAGCAAACATTACGCGATGCATGCGGCAATTTGAGCAACTCCTTCTGCTCTCCTGGTTGAGGAGGCGAGCATTCTCAGAATAGTAATGAGCGTAATAACAACTGATCCAAAACAGATAGAACCGAGATGATACTTGATGTTGTTGACTCCTCTTAACACACTATTGTCTTTGCTTTGATAGTACCAGTATGCACAGGCGCTGGCTACTAGGAAAGTCATGCAGTAATACAAGAAAAAGCCCCAAAAAATTGCATCAATATACCAGATGATAGTGAGAATACGGAAGCCCTCGCTATCTTTAGCAGCTGCAGTTGAGTACACTCCAATCCATGAGAAGACCCAAAATACTACATAACCAGTATTTAAGACAAGACACATGAGAGCAATAAAATAGACTGCAGGCTTTTCGGTAATGAAACGCGCTGCACATTCAATCATTCTGATCCCTAATCGGAAGGAATCCCACATGCAATAGATCATGAGAAGATTAATAAGGAGTGCGATAGCAAAGCAAACACCCAAAGCTATCGAGCCCATAACAAATCCAACTATCGCAAGTCCGGCTTACACAAGGAGGGTAAAGCCCATTAGAAAGTACATTACAGCTTTCGGGAAGGTCTTGGTTAAAACAACGGTCAGGATTGAGAGAGTTGCCGATAGAGCCATCATTCCCACAATTGGACCCGCCAATTTGGTCATCACATATGCGAATCCTACAGTTGAAGTCTTTTGCTCTGAGTTTGCGATCATGGTTGCAATATTGTCCTTGCCTTGGACTATAAAATATGCTCCCCCTCCGAAAGTGGCCACAAAAATCAGGATGAAAACTATGATACAGCCCCACTATGTGCAAGAACGACTTTCGACAGGGCCAGCTTGGAAATTAGTTGCCTCTGCCTAAAAGCGCTGGTTGTAAGCTTGTATGTCCTCTGCTCCCATTTTATTATTATATTTTCCAAGACAACAAGTATAGATTTAATTGACCACATTAATCTTGGTTTGACAAAACAAAAAGCTAAGTTATAGACAACTAAACTATTATTAACTGTTTAAATCAAGAATTTTAATTTATTTTAATTTTCTGGTTTTAATATTTGGAATGTATGCTATAATTATTATAGATTTCTTCCATGGACGAGTCAAACAAAGAGAATAATCAAACAGGATTATACAATAATAGCACAAGGTTAACTCATCAAGGCAGAGCATTCAAGATATAGTTGGGGCACAACAATGGACCTTATCTGTCCAAAGATGTAATGCACTCGAATCAGAAGAGTACCTACTTGATGGCAGCCAAGCAGGTCCTCGAGTCGCATAAGTGCATGGCCAACCTGATGAGCGTCCTCAGCAAAGAAGAGGAAAGCCAAAGTAAGCTAATCAAGAACTCGTGCACAGTCTAAAGCTGGTTCAGCAAGTGCCAGTTTATTGAGGTAAATCAATACTTATTTAGGAGGAACTCAAGTATATGGAGACCGAATCCAAAAAACTAAGAACAGAATAAACAAAACTAAAGGCTGAAATAAAAAAATGTTATGCCAAACTTACAGAATAAAACTAGCAGCTATCTCAAGGGTTTGTACCTTTGCTTAAGAATCTACTCAAATGCATTCGGTAGCAGCATCAAGAGGAGAAAAATATATTCTAATAGAGAAAGAAAGATATGGAAGAACTATGCAATTTCCGAAGTTTTTATTTAAACGAGTTAGTCACTTGTGAACGTCGAATAATCGGAGCATAGTAGTTTCTGGGAGTACATGAAAACACTTCGAAATATGATTGGTGAAATATAAAGTTATTAGAACATTTGCTTTAATTTTTCAGTTGTATATACGTTTCTTTCCCTTGCGACCGCAGTGCCCGCACTTACATTGGTTTTCTACATGAAGCTCATGATCATTAAACTTGACCATTTCTGACTTATACTCAGTGGAGAACTTTCCTTTTGAAGTGATCAAACGTGGATCGTACGCGGGCCAAGATTGAATGGGTTGTTTCTCTTTGCTGCCATGCTGGGATCGGTAGGTTGTGCTTCGGTTTGGATCAAAGTTATTGCCATAAGGATGCAAATTATTCCAACTTGCCAGATCCGGTCGAGGATAAGGCTATCCTTTATAATGATCTTTATGAGTTGAAATTGTTTTAAATTACATGCCCATGGGATGTTCATTAAAAACTGCTATAGGCACCATCTTATCGTAATCTCCATAGTTTGGAAATTTGTTCTAGATTAATCAATAATTACCCCATAGGTGGTAGTCGCATCAAGAGGACCCTGTAATTTAAACCCTTCTGGCCAAGTTGCTAGATCAGCGCGTGGACCTTGTTTCCCATGATGGAACTCATTTGATGTTGAATTACCACAGACTTTTGTAGGTCCTAACTGAAGAGACATTTTCTAATTTTGAGGCTCAATATGAAAATCGAACTTTGCCTACTTGGGAGGGTAATGATCCTTGTACGTTGTATATGTTTTAGCCAGATCAATCTGGAATATCTACTATTTTGGCCTTGCTTTTTGATTGCACATTCTTAGTCTTTCAGCAAGGTATTCCTAATTATTTTCCAGTAAGTAGTTCATAGCTACTTTTATTTTTTAAGAGTCGATTGCGTGCTTTTCTTTTCTTTCCCTACTTTTGGCTGACCGGTCAACAAAATGATCACTACTCTTGCTGCTGACAATAGCCGAGTGTGGTCTTTCCTGTTTTTTTACTTTTTGCGTTTATGTTCCATAATTTTGATAGGGGCGCTGTGGATACTCTAGCTTCCTTCCGCCTACCGTAACTTGTTTATCAGCCTTTTTAGTTTGGAATTTAGTTATTTTGGGAGGCTCGATATCAGCAATTCTCCTAACTGGTGATGACGCCTATGTTTGGACATAATCATAGTGATCCATCTTTTTGTTGGGCGAAAACAATTTCTGATTATGTACGCACTGGATTTTGGGATCGACACGCGGGGATTCAGGACTACATTATGACAGATAAGTACTTGTAGATGCCGCCCATTTTTTGAGCAGTAAGGTAGTTATTCTTTTGAGGGGACCAGTCATTAGATAGTCTGCCGTCTTTTATTCGAGCAGTCTGCACGTGACGCAGCTGGGTTGCAGATCCACTTCTGGAGATGCTCATATATTAAATTTATTTACTCAACTAATTTCTAGAAACAAAACTATCCATCATTACTCTATACTTTGTGCTAGATTGTCTAAATTGAAGCTAATGAATGGTTCACAATTTTATATATTTTTGATTAATACGTCTGATAGAATACTGATTATTACTGCCTATATCTATATGTATTTTAGAATATTATTATCGAACCAATAATTAGAGTAAACATGATGAGCAATCATACGCACATAAACCTGAAGCCAAGCAAACCAATAATGAGCATGATTAAAGTCTATCTCGCCAATTTACTGTCGGGCGATTATGGGATTGAGACATTCACAAGGGACTCTCTCGACTGTCTAGCCATATACCTATATCAAGGTAACAGCATATGTATTCAGTGATTGCCTCTATTTTGATCAGTGTCAAGTCTATCCTGTCTGCTCAAGGCAGGGTAATGCCCAGTGTGCTTCATGTGCTGCTTGCCCTCAAAATTAAAAACATCACACTCGACTCCTTTTTATGTTACTTGATCGATAAAGAAAAGGCAAACGAGCGGAGAGTTGGAACTTGTATCATCAATAAATATGACACCAAGTGTAAGAATTTACTAAATTTAGGTCTAGTGATAAAGCAAAATTAATTATTTGAAGACGATGTTGCTGATGAGCTACACAGTAACATTCTTAATATTCCTATTAATTATGTTTCAGCTCAGTAACTCAAGCGCAATCCTCTTCCCCTGCGAAGTACATCATGTAATATATAGAACCCATATGCGAGTATATTGACAAACCATCTCCTTTTTCATACCTGACTGAGGAAGTGACAACGGAAAAACATTTTGAAGGAGAGGCTATCAAACGCCAAGCCGTATTGGCTGAATTCGAGATAAGGGCAGCGCTGACCAAAAAGCAAAAAATGATTACAACTGTTGATCATGATGAAATGTCGAAGATAAAAGTCACACATTTCACATAAAACAGGGAGCAACAACGCATGAGCTTTGATCTTTGCAAATATCTTTGAGATTCAGTGTTCCATAATTATTTATAAGAGATAGCCATCATGGTAGACCGACAGCACAGGCCAGGAGGCAAAGCTGGAAGCGGAGGAGTTGCCAGCTATGAAGACGCGAATGTTGAGAGAAGATAGAGGCTAAAGAAACTTATCAGATAGACTGTGGACGTAAGTAAGGATCCCTACTTTATGAGAAATCATATTGGTACATATGAATGTCGACTATGCCTTACTCTTCACTCAAACTAAGGAAGTTATCTCGCTCACACACAAGGCAAGAAGCACCAGACTAACTTGGCCAGGCGTGCAGCAAGAGAAGCAAGAGATTCCATTATCAATCCTCAAATGAAAAATGAAGCTCCGAAAGTGCGGACAATCAAAATAGGGAAGCCTCTGTATCGGTTTAAGAAGCAGACAGATGAGACTTCAGGACAAAAACAAATAATGTTCTAAATTGAATATCCGCAAATTGAGCCAGGCACCAAGCCTCAATATCGCCTTATGTCTGCCTTCTAGCAAAGAATAGAAGCGCCGGACAAGAATTTCCAATTCATTCTGTTTGCAGGTGAGCCCTATGTGACAATAGCGTTCAAGATACCTAATATTGAGCTTGACATGAGCGAAGGAAAATTCTACGAAAGCTGGGACACGGAAAGAAAAATATACATAATGCTTTTGTCTTTCAAAAATGAAAATAACTCCGAGATGACCCAATGAAATTATTTATTGAGGAAGAGTTTTATCAATTAAATTTTTGATATTGATCAGCGATTGAATTTACAGGAATGCTAGATATATTTCCTAGTTTATAGATATGAGATTCAAACCTTTGTCGCTCTCGCATTTAACATAAGTTTATGAATATATAAGTGAGCAAGCCCTCCAACAGATAGACTGCTTTCCACTGCCAAAGGGAGAGGAGATTCAAGAGAAGCAACGATAAAAGTAACATCTCCAACAGAAAATGTCTTTCCTCTTGTGGTTCAGAAAGAAGTATTGGCAGATTTTATATGGCTGCATCCAAGATTTGTTAGAATCGAGAGTTCGTTGACGAGGCAATGTCCAAAATTTAAAATGATTGTTAAAAATAGTTGTTCACTCATGAAAATAAAAGAAAACTTAGAACTACTACTGAGAAATTTTCTAAATAAATTTTAAAGTCAAACGGTCTGTAAATTTCAGACCTTATGATATAAATTAGCGAACTACGCAATAAAAATCATGAATTAGAATTAGAATTGAAGACAGTCAAGCATAGACTTCATGAAATGGAAAATAAAGAGAATAGACCGATGAACAAAATGCGAGAAAAAACTCAAAAGTAAAGAGCTAGTGAGTTGGAGGTCGAAAACAGCCATCTTAAACAGACTATTGAAAAGTTAAAGTATTAAATGAAAGAGCTACAAGACTCTAGACTCACATAGTAAAGCTCGACCTAAGTGATGGACACCACATTTTAGCTGGAAAATCAAATTGAAAGTAATGGGAAAGAGATCTTTAATTTGAACGCATAAATCAGCAAATTGCAAATTTAAATCGGTTTCATTAATCGCAGAAATTATTTAGAATTGCAAACTGTCAAAGCTAATCATGAAAAATAAATAAAAGCTGAAAAGGATAGAATCGAAGAATTAAATAAGACCATTATGGATCTTAAATAAAAAAATAACTAACTGAAGTATATAATTAAAGGAACGAGACAGAGCAAGTTGCCAGCATCATCAAGGCTTCCCAAAAGTGAAAGTTTACTCTCACTAAGTTCGGATGACTGAACCACTATTATTTATCTATAATTTACAGTTTAATTAACTTTTATATATATTAAGATATGTTCACTCCATTTTTAAAGGGTAAGACTGCAATTGTCACTGGATCACTCAGTGGAATCGGACTGGGTATTGCCAAGTCACTTTCAGCTGCTGGCGCCAACATAGTTCTGAATGGATTTGCTTCTCAATAATAAATAGCCAAGATCGAAAAATAGTTAACAACTAAAAACAGCTCAGCAAAGTTCATATATGCAGACCTCATGAAGCCAGCTGATAACAAATCTCTGGTTGAGAAGAGTATTGCTCACTTCGGGAAGGTCGACATTTTGGTTAATAATGCAGGAATTCAGCATATTGACTCAGTTGAGAAATTCCCTGACGAAAGCTGGGACAAAATTATTGCTTTGAATCTTAGCTCAAGCTTCCACACTATAAAGCATGCCCTTCCCGGCATGAAATAGAGAAAGTGGGGTCGTATCATCAATATAGCTTCTGTGCATGGTCTGGTTGCTTCAATTAATAAGGTTGCATATGTTGCAGCCAAGCACGGCGTTGTTGGTCTCACCAAAGTGGTGGCCTTGGAAAATGCTCAAACCGGAGTCACATGCAATGCCATTTGCCCAGGGTTTGTACTGACTCCCCTCATTCAAAAACAGATTGACTTGAAAAGCTAGCAGCATAAAGTTAGTTTAGAAGAAGCCAAGAAAGTTTTAGTATCTGAAAAGCAGCCATCTGGTAATTTATGTTCGACTGAGGACATCGGCAATCTAGCTACTTACCTGTGCTCTGAGTCTGCTAAACAAATTATGGGAGCAGCTTATAATGTGGATGGAGGATGGGCAGCTCAATGATTGTAAATTTAATTTAATAGTTCAATAATACCACTTTCCCTTGTATCGAGTTAATTTATCGATTTATTATTAGTTTGTAAACAAATATAATGTATTATCAAAATTGTAATTTTTTAACACTAGACACTGATTTATTTCTTTTGCGAGATTTTTATTACTTTTATAGAGTCTTCACTCTCTATTTCTTTCTTGAGTGAGATATTGATTTACTTTTTTGAGATCTTGACTCCTCTTTATAAACGAATTCTGGTACTAAAAATCTTTCTGCTTTCATTTTCTTTTTCTCTTTTTATTTAGTAGATATTTCGAATTTCTTATGCTTCTTTTTACTGTTACTATTATTTTTACTCCCGCCATTACTCTTACTTTTACTAGGACTTTGACTTAAACTTTTTTTCTTACTTTTAGATTTGTTTGGACTTTTTCTTTTACTTTTACTTCTTTCCGGTTTAATTTTTGAGTCAGCTATTGATTTCTTAGTATTATTAGGTGCAAAGTGTTTGTTTGTTTTACTTTTTAAATAGTTGAGTTCTTCTTCTATTTGATAAATCTTGTTGGCAATATTTGTCGATTTCTGTGCATTAGCACTATGAATTACTTTTTTGTTGCTTTATTGGTGTATTTATTTCTTAACTGCAGTTTCAACTTCCCTGAGAATGTTGTTACTATCAAATATATGAGACTCACTTCCTTTATTTTTTCGCCGAATTTGTTCTTGTACAATTTGAAATTTCTTAATTTCCATTCGACTACGTTGCATTCTGTCGTAGTTTGCTTTTACTTTTTAAATTAGCGCATATCTGTTGATGATATTATACTTCGAGGAGTAATAGCTGCTTAAAGACTCGTTCTTTGTCCGTAACCATCTTTGAAGTAACAGGTAATAAGTGCAAGTGTTTTAGTTGTGCTTGTTCTTCTTCACTTATTCTCGCAAATGTTACACATTCAACTTTAACTAGTTTTCCATTTACTTTTCTATAGAAATTTCATATGGAATGTCAGACAGTCCCAGAATAATACCAGAGACTGGGTTTGCTGAGTTGCGAGAAGGCACTGAAAATCTGCAGAAGGGATGGGCTCGTATCTCATCGACTGTGATCCTGTTTTGAGGGTTGACCTATAATATCCGTTGCAAAATGTCGACTAAATTTTAGGTGGCAGTCTCAGGTATCTCGAAGTGGCCTTGCTTAATAAGCCGATATAGCTCATTTGCATTAGCATTGTCAAAAGGCAAATATCCAAAGCACATGGCGTACAAGACAATACCTGCGCTCCAAATATCAGCCAGCAACCCATCATATGGTTTACCGCTAAGCATTTCAGGGCAGGCATATGATGGACTTCCACATGCAGTGGTCAGTGTCTTGCCGGCTGGGTAAATGTTACTGAGTCCAAAGTCAGTTACTTTAATATTAAATTTGTGATCTAGCAGTAGGTTCTCGGGCTTGAGATCTCGGTGAGCAATCCCTAGCATGTGCATATATTAGATGGCATCCACTAGCTGCAGAAGAAACTTACTAGCCTCAAATTCAGTCAACTTCTCTTGCGATACGATGTGATCAAATAGTTATCCTCTCGATGCGTATTCCATGACTAAGTATATGTACTTTTTGGTCTCAATTATTTGATACAGCTGGGTAATGTTTGGGTGCTTCACTTTTCTCATTATTTTCATCTCTCTATCAAGTCTTACTCTGTCAGCTTAGTTCTCGATTTTTTGCTTTTCGATGATTTTGATAGCAACTTGCTCGTTAGTTAATCGATGACGAGCGATGCATACTTTGCTGAATGTCCCAGCCCCAATTGTCTTGCCTAGAACGAAGTTACGCAAGCACCGTTCAACTGCTCCTGAAAAGTTACCCAACTCAACTTGAGTATCATGATCAACCTAGCTGGGATTGCGCTCGCTTGCATCGGCTGCAGGACTCGAGTGTTATGACATTACTATAATGCTATTCAGTATTTAAATTTGAATCTTCGAATACAAATAAGAAGAATATACAAGCAATTAAAAATATAAATAACTTTCAGAGCAATTTATTTTCTGACTGAAAGAACGATTGGCCCGACTGCCTGATGTTCTTGTAGGCTGATTTTTTGGACGAGACCATCCAAGTCAACATTAAATTCACACTGTTCTTAATGCACTCCACACTGAAGAAAACGATTTGCTTACGGGAAGCAAAAGGCAGGAAGTTAGCGATTAGCATGATTACTGGTAATGACAAGAAATAAACTCCTCCCATGAAGCCGAAATTCGCTAAGAAGCTAATGGCCTGCTTATTTTTCTTGCAATCATAACAGCAGAGCTTGATGATACCAACCGCGAAGATGATAACAGTCACAATCCTAAAGAATACTAGCAAATATGATGGGATTGTGTCGTACATGTGATATTTGTCAGAATCCCCATCGTTGATCTTACCCAACAGCGTTAAAATTAGGTTAATAATTCCTAACATTGCGACTATGTAAATAATAATGTACCAAGAGGGATATACAAGTCAAACTCTGCATCTTTCGTAAATGTTATAGTCCATCCATAGGCAATAAAAATTAGCAATGAAGTTAGCACCGACTATGAAATTGAGTGGAAGACCAAGTACATGAAGTCAAAGAAGCCACTATGCTGACCACTTGATAAATATACTAGAAAGCCAATGTAGTAGAAAAAAATAGCAATGAAGTTAACTGCTAACGTAATGAATAGGATAAATTTAGCCCAATCTCTTTCTTAACCAACATCTTGTTGTTTCGGCCCTTTGCTAAAATAAGTCATGACTCCACACATAGCGAGCAGTAGAGGCAACATGAACTTACTTATACTTTAATCTGAGCCATGGCCCTGTCCTCCGTTGATGAGTTCCAGATTTACAAGCAAGCGAGATTACTTCCTGAAGTACTAATTAGCAAGAATCTTTTAGCAGTCCCTCAGTACAAAGTGATAGTTTGTTGCCTGCCTCAAAGTCATCTAGTGAGATATAGCAGCATAGTAGCCCTCTTCTTTCCGAATGTCGATAGTGAGTCGAATATTCTCGCCTGTGGATTCAGCCCTCTCGCATTGGAACGTTTGCTCTTGAGCCCACTACGAATCAGTTACCATAACGAGTGAAAGTGGAAGCAGATCTCTTCTTGTTTCAGTCGGCGTATCGATACGTAGAGTGAGTTTAATTATAGCGTTGCCAGCATCAAAGGACATGCGATCTAAAAATATCCAACCTTTAGATCTTCGGATTTCTGGCATGGAGAGCTCTTTAATATAGACCCGACAATTAACTACCACGATCAATAGTAGTAGTGCTAGTACAAGCTTTGGCCTCATCCTGATTATAACCTTGGTTGACGTGTTGTAAATCAAGTATTATAAATGTCATCAAGGGAGAAGGATAGAGAATCAGAGTCGATTAATAATATTTACGATACGCTGAGACCGTTCTGAGAACTCTGAGAAATCATTGTGGTAAGTTCCTGGACCTGGCTAGTCAAATTTTCTTCTGCTAATTTCATGATCCCGTCTTGCACTGCCAAATCCAAACTTAGGTCCATTGCGGAAGACTCTACTCTCTTTGCTAAATTCCATGGTACTCAAATCTGAAGATGATAATAGAGATTACATTAACCGGGTGCGGGTGTATCGGCATGCTGGTATTTGAATCTTCGATCATGGGTGAACAGTGTGTTGAAGTTTGACTTGTTCAAAGGCTTTATTTCATAGTCTCCCGGTCCGACTTTCTATATTAGTAATTTCATACATTCCAATTTTTTAACTGACTAGCCTTCGCACGCTCTTATTTGGCTATTGTGAAGCAAGGCACGTGCTCAGGGTTAGTGGCGCGGTAAGTTCCAGGCCCTGGTACTATTTAATGTTTAGTTGATTGCCTTGGTGAGTGAGTAAACGCTATCCCTTTTCTCTTCTTCAGAGACAACTATATGAAATCAGGAGATCGATATGTAGTTGGCGATGGTGAATTATCTGTCTTTAGATGCAGACTTTCTCGAAAGCGAGGAGACCTTGGAAAAACCACGTTGGTTTTCGGTCTTAAACTTACTGCTGATCTAGATAGATCGTAAAATGTTTAACTTTAATTATATCTGAAGTACTTTGGCAGTTTAAGAGGGCTAAATCGTGGGCTCTTAGAGAAGGAGTGTGCCTCCTTGGTTTTAGACTTGTTGAGCACATGGTTGTTCACGTACTCGATTGTTTTCCTCATTAATAAAATTTAATGTTTCGCATGAATAATAATTAATCATTAGTCTATAATGCATTGAAAGTAGCAATTTGAATATAACATAATGCTGAGGGATAGGAAACAAGGAGTGCAACCAACTCCAGTTAACTATGTAAAGTAAGAGACTAAGCACGATAACGATAAGCACCCTTGGGATAAAAAAGAATAGAGGGGTATCTTAGCGAAGGATAGTCTTGATTAGAGTAAGGAGTAAAGCGAACCATCGTTATTGTTGTACAACTTACAGAAGCTGTTAGCATAATCAAGTGAGCGGTAAGAAAAGTGCATATCGTTTATTAAGGAGCAGAAAGAACAGCTGTACACTATCACCGAAAAATATTCAGGCACTCTTGCTAAGTATTAACGTGAAATTAAATAATTCATATCTAAGAAAGAAAGCGAAAAACAAGTTAAACGTTTTGAAAAGGTACATCGACTACTTAATAAACCGCCTCCTAATCAATACAATAAGGTTGAATACACCACTCAATCCGATTGCGAGCTAAATTGTAAAATAAGATTCCTCTATATTATTCCCATAGTCTAAGACTACTTAAAGGACTAGTTTCCGACAAAATTATCAATCGAGCTGAATCAGTATCTACCCGAGCGCAAGACTTTTTCTTATAATGTTCAGTTTAATCCTGAGATTGACAGAGATGAAGTACTGGAGAGGATCAAGAACGGATATAGCATAGAATTATACTTGCCAGGTACATGATCCCCAATTCAGAGCTCACCCATGCGACATACAGCTTCGTGCTCACTCACTTCCTTAATATGCATGAGCCAGACAAGATGATTAAGTTCTACAAGCAAAACGACCTGCAGTTTAACATTTCAAATTCTGAGACAGGACTGGTTATGGGGTACGGCAAAGTTAATTTTGAGCAGCTACTGTACTTCAACCGAGAGCACGAAGAAAACTGGGTCACAAAAGTCCCTATTGTATCACACAACAACACTGATAAAACTATTGCATTTCTGCATGTTTAGATGGTCAATAGTGCAGTCACCAAAGCTATTTCGAGACAGCACATTCACAAGGTATCGAAACCGATAGCACTGAACAGACAGCAGATGAAATTTTATTCTGACAAATAAAGCAGACTACTGCAGCGAATAAACCAGTATAAGAATGTCCACAACAGTGTTATTCCCTCAGCAGGTGGCGATGTAGGAGACCGCAACATTATGCTGCATCAACGCCGCAAATAGCTAGAATAAATTTAACACTACAAGGAAGCGTAACTGTCAAATAATTTAGCAACAAGAATGAGTACATGTCTAAGGTGTTTGACTAGGCTATTTAACAGTTTCACACTGATTTCGCTGAGATGGGGTCTTGCAAATACATTCCTTTTCTTTTTACTAATCACACTGAGCGGCACCAGAAAGTAAAAATACTCTTATCACACTGCTCAGTAGGATAGGAAGCGCATCAAGCAGAGACAGTGACTTCAAGTTCAGCAAAACAACCAGATAAAAATTAAGCAATAAGTGTTTAAATCGTTGAACCCGCAATGGCATCAGGTCTGCTGCAATAACACATCATTGAGTGGTCAGGCCGAGTGGAAAACTGTACAATTGATTATGCTCTTGAGAACGATTATGCATTTGTTGTGTCAGGGGAATCAATCGTAGTCTTTGTGCGAGTTATTTGCCATACCAGCTCATAGTCTAAGTATCAGGTAAGATTATAACTGCGCAATGATTTTGGAGAGATGTTGCACAGCGATATGATCATATTGAGGACTTGTCCTTCGATCCCTAGTCACTCCTTTCAATTATTTACCTTCGCTGGCGAAACTAATGACTATAAATTGGAGGTACCCTCTTACGTTCCAGTGCGTCCGAACTTCACTCTCATTGGTAAATCTAAAACTGTCAATGTTGTAGGTAGTTAATCTTCTGTACAATTTGAGACTTACTGGGGTGAAAATTATGAGATCCTATAGCTAAAGGTAACATCGCTGCCAAGCATGACAATTGGCAGGACATACTACAGTCACTTGCTCGTGTACGATACAGCATACACTAAGAGATTGGCATGCTTTGAGTTCGTAATTGAGTGCGTGTAGAAAATTGGAGACCATCGCATCGACATCGGCCGCACTGAGACATTTGTGTTTAAAGTAAAAATTCCGCCGGCTGATCCACGAGCACCTCAGAAGCAAATTGTCAGACTAGGAACATCTGATTTTCTTAAAAATCGTTGTTCTCTCTACAGTGCAGTCAGTAAGTCTCGATAGTTTACAGCTGAGCCAAGTAATAAATTGTTTATTTTAGATGTTGAACATACAGTAGTCATAAACTATAACACATTTGATGAGGATCCAATCGACAAAATAATAATTAACTGCAGTGATGCCCTAACCAACAAATCGTTGAAGAAGTATGCTTTGGTTTTGAGAAAAAATTAAACTAATTTTAGACATATTTATCGAGTTGCATGCAAGAATGATGCTCTTAATATATTCAACTTCGATCTATTCTGCAACTTGAAGGAGCAGACCACATACAAGCTGTACAGCAGCAACTCTAGTCTGATGATTATAGACTAAGAGACCATTGTCATGTTCACCGGTCAAGAAAAGCAAATTAAATTACGCTTTAACTACTGGAATAATTTCGATGGCATATTATTTTCAAGTCAATCTTCAAACAGGAATGTTGTGCTCGCTGTCGATGATGGGAAAACATGCACGCTTTACCTATTTTAACTCACTGAGGATTCATCCTGATTTATACTTATTGTTATTATATAGAATTCACTTTTAAATAATGAGCGAACTTCAGAACTAACAAATTGAGCATGTTGTAAGGCTACTCAAACAGAAATTTATAAGCCCTTATAAAATAATCTATATGATCGATCAAAAGTAAGCCGACTACTTTAAAGCTCGCAATCAAAGTTCAGGATGTTGTACAGCTACTGAGATTACAATTCCTGCTATAGACCAATCAAGGCTAGAGAGATAATTGGCAAGTATGATAACTACTTCATCAATAGCGAGTTTGCTTCCCGAACTTATGGAATACTGCGAAGATCGGTATAAGAACATCACGGAAAAAGGTAAGAACTAAACTTTACAAATTACTCAATAAGTGCAGAAATACCTGATTGATAGTATACTGGCTGAGTCAGTCAACAAGATCATACACTCCAAGTTGACGACTAAAATGGCATCTGAAACTAAAAGTCTCAGCACTGACATTGGACTATGGGCCACACCTGCAACTTGGCACAATAGATACCCTCATATACAACTGTGTTTGTTCGAGAATACCAACTTGTCTGAGCTATTCAAGCAAGGATTTACAGTCATTAGTAATAGATTTAAAAATTGTGAGGCTTCAATATTCTCAGAATTGAATTTTCTTGAAAAGGATGGAAAATTCTAAGAAGTTCTATAAAAAAATAGTAAAGAGTAAACGCAAAATAATACCTGGAAATTATTGCGAAACCCGATGCATTACGTAAATGCAGGGGAGAGAGATTAGAGATTTAAAAATTTGAGTGAAGTCTGCACAATAGTTCAAAGTATCCCATTTTAATTAAATGCAAAAGCAAACTGCTATTTGACGGTAAGTGATGCAATCCATGTTTATCACAGCCGACACAGAATTAATGAACAAGGAAAAGGAGCTTATTGCAAATATGAGATCATCATGCCTATTAACACTAACTTGAAGGTGGATATCGGTAATAGTATGCAAGTTGAAGTAGATAGAGGATGTTTTCTAGTGGTTTCGTGCCCAAATTAATATAAAATTTACGACCAATAAAGCAATAACTCCAGATTTATGATAAAAAGTCAGATTAACGAAGCAAAAAAGGTAAATTCATGACTTTATTTACTGTATTTCTCAATTAATTTAATCCAAATTCCAATTACATTATCGTATGTATGATACTTTTATTAAGGGCGAAATTTAATTTTTTAATAAGAACTCAATATTATGTTAAATTTAGTGATTTTCTTTAATCAAAATATCTATTAAATGCTTTTTAATCAGCAACAGCCTGATTTTTTTTGCTTACTCGAATTCTTTGATATCAATTCATTTGATTTCAGGGCAATGTTCTTTTTTGGTTCAGGTTATGGTTAAGCTGATTGGCTTTTGTTTATGTTCTCATCAGGCAAATTTTCGCAACCAATTATGTCTCGAATATACTTTTCAGTAGCTCCATTAAACATTTAATTTATGTTCGTTGCATTCTTTGCGCTTACTTCAAAATATGAAATTTTCTCAGAGTCGGCAAAATTTTAGGCCTCTTCTGAACTGACTTGGCGCTCTTATGGTAAGTCTACTTTGTTGCCGACTAGAACAATGATTGATTTTTCCTTTTTGTTTTAGTTGCACAGATCAATCCACTATCTCATGTTTGTAAAGCTTCGCCTATCTTGATCAGATAAGAGGTACTTGTTAGATCGAAAACTAAAACAACAATGCTGGCATCCTTCAAATAACTCGGAATTAAAGACCTGAATCTTTATTGACCGGCTGTGTCCCAAAGTTGAAGTCGCAAATGCTGATTGAGGACTGTTAAGTTTTTCGCCATAAAGTCAATGCCGACGGTCGCCTACATTTAATATAATGTACGCCGATGCCTTCTTCGAATTTATCGTTGATGAATCTCATTAAAATGGATGTCTTTCCTGTCGACTGGTCTCCCAAGAACACAAGCTTAATCTTGCTTTTAATATGTGAGAGATCAGACTATGATTTTTTTAGACTGCTATCCATTACTATTATAAGAAATTTTAGTCTCAAAGATATCTCTATATTTTTCGCTTTTTAATACAAACTATTAAGTTAGTGGATAGGTTCTATTGAAGACGATTTGATAAAGAAATAAGGAGTATAATATAATTTTATTAACCGAGGAAGATGAACAAAATCGCAGATCGAAGGAAACTACACAATGCTCTCACATCATCAGGTGGCTAGGATGAATCTCCGCTTATTCGTATGACGACAACGATGAGTGTCTTCAATCATGCTCCTTCTTCTACAGATGATCTCAAGAAACTTATTAAGTAACTGTAGTCTTGCCTCAAAAATTAAAGGTAGCTTCGTATGAATGCTTAATAAAATCTAAAAATGCATCAGCTTAGGTCGATGGCTCGATAAAAATAATTTTACAGGATTCTTGAGTAGAGCGATCAGAAAGTACGATCATTTGTAAAAGCTCATGAAAGTTCCTCAGGAACAGCTCGTGAGATAAAAAAATCATACTAATAACTGATATCTAAATTTTAAGACACAAACACTGCAACAAACGTTCTAATTGAACAAAAATACAAAGAGAATTTAAATGCGATGGAACGGCGCATTGATAAAATTATGATAATCATGGAGTAGGAAGTAGCAAAGACAAAAATGATGTCAAGCAAAAATGTTGACCAGATACGCAAGGAAATTGAACAGGCTATTTCTATCGTCAAAAATATAGAAAACTAAAATTTAGAGTTGAGAATCGGTATAAATCAGCAAAAACATAAAAACAAGCTACTTTAATAATAAAGAAAACTACTGCTTGAATAAATTGTTAACAAAAAGTTTACAATTACAAAGTTGTATGAGTAAAACCAAAAGATTAAACAAGGTAGATCCTCTCAATAGAAAGTTCGGAAGGAAAGTAAAAGCTTAAGCAAACAAAGTTAGATTAATTAAGTTGAAGAAGTCTGGAATGCAAAAAAGTTAAAAACTTTAAGCACTTTCAATCAATTAGAGACCAAAGAAACAACCCCAGACAAGTATAAATTTTTTAGTTCAAATCAAAAATAGAGCAAAATATTAGCACAACAGCAATCACATGATCAATCTTTACTTTCTAAGTCACGATTTTCGCTATCATCAGAGCAATCTAAAAAGAAACCAATGCACTACTTGAAAGCAGACAGCCGAACTCTTATATCAACTATAAAGAGTAACAATCAACATGAGGCGCACATAAATTACAAGAAGATGGAGAAAAAATACTCGAAGAAGACAGGTCCCAGCAGCAATGGTCATGTTCTACTTGACTAAACTTAACAAAGCAACCATATGGTAACTCTATTCAAGAATGACACAATTAACACAGAAGGCTGCTATTAAAATTCAAGAAATCTAAATAGTAATGAAAATACAATAGCCCATTTAAGAAATTGCCTTCAAAGATAACATAAAAAAACAACTGAACTTGGAAGACTAGTTACAATTTTAAAGAACAGAAACGAAGAAGTAAATCAAGCCATTTTAGAAGTATTAAATGAAACTCGCCTTAAGGGTTTAGGCAGGACTTCAAATTAAACTAATCTTTTACAATGTTAGAGATTGTTGAAAGTCATTGCTGATATGAAGAAAAGGCTTGCTATGTGTGAAAAACCTTCAGTACAATGCGGTTGGGGCTAAGATGAGCTTTAAAATTTGTTAAAACAAGCACAAGAGCTTGTCCCTGAAACCAGTAAGATCTAAAATCATAAAAATTAATGAGGGCATTAAGAAAGATGATAAATCATTCATATTATTTCAATGTCGATGTTTTTACTTTAGAACTAAAATCTTGTTTTAACCGTCTCTTGATAGCTTGTAATGGATCCTAAGGTCCAGAAGTTGTTTTCTTAGCAAATCCATTTTCATCATAAGGGTTATCAAACACAGTATCTTAGACATTTCCAGTATCATTTTGCTCGTTGCCTGACTGATCCATCTTGTTACGCCCTTTAACAGTAAACTCTTCGTCCTGATTATCTTCTTTGGCTGAAGTGTTTGGTTTCAAGTTCTTCTCATTTGTTTTGCTTCGATGTAAAGGTCTCTCTCTGCTAGTGTCAGGCCTCACATCTCGACTTGTAGCATTAAGACGGGACTGATTTTGCGGATTATCCTCATCGGCTAACATATTATACTTCCAATTCATAGCGCTCTCATCTTGAACCTGTGGTCGTTTAGCGCTATCTTTAGAGTACTTTGCCATCTTAATGGGCTCCATTTAAATATCAGCATCCTTGTGTTTAGATTTATCAGGAGCGTTTGTTCCATATTTTCTTTCATTTGCACCAGGCATTTCTTTCACGCCTGTGGGTGACTTTAGCTGATTGTACTTCAGAGCATCTAAGTCTTGATTATAGTTGGAATAATCGACCTCATTGCCATACTGATCCCATCCGTTCTTTTGAAAGTAACGGTAGTAGCGGTAAAGTCTGTATGAGTTGAGCCCCACGACGACATAAAGGGCCGCAATGATGGCACCATTCAATATTTTGTACAGTACTTAATGCTAGGTTGGCTTAGTCAAGTCCTCAAAAACATAAACGCCAATGACACCTATGATAAGTACTTGATGGAAGATTAGTACGAAAGTGTGAAATTTTTCAGGGTAGGGTCTGTGAGCCATGTTGTATATAAGAAACACAGCAGACATCCCAGCTAGCACATACAGAGTGTACTCTTGCGTATAGTTGAAGGCAAGCACAAAGATGAAAGCTGACTGATAGACAAAATAGATTGGAGGGTAGTATTGCTTCATTAACATAGGGAACAGCAGAATACCTGGAAAGCATCCGTTGAGAATCATGGCACAAATCATAGTGATAAGAACAGCAGTAGCCACTCCTGCGCCAAATAGATTGAACTACTTTGACATTATTAGGTAATCGGGGGTCATGTCAGTGAGTTGAAGCATGAGAGCAAATATGATGAGGAACATGCTCATGAAAACAATCAGGAAGAGCACTCTTTCAAAGGCAAAATTAAACACTTTACTCCATCTCACCAGCTTTTCTTCATTCTTGTTTTCTTAAATTTAGCTAGAGAATTGTCCCATCTTAGACTGATGATAGTACTGTTTTAATTTAGTTAGTATACAGAAAACTGCAACTGCGGCCATAAGAATGTACATCAGATTATAAGAGAGAAGAAATTCCTTCTCTAGCCCCACTGAAGACAGACTGAACGCGAAGGTATAGGTGCGGGTGTAGTCTATCCCTGACAGCTCGTTAAATCCTGACGAGTACCGTAGCATTTGTAAAGGGGATAGGGAAGAAGGTGTGGTCTTCATGACAGCTTGTGTATAGAGCACAGTCTGAATTGTCTGAATCATCTAAATTCCTATCATTCGCTCCGAAAGACATGAAATGAACATTACCAAAAGGGCCAGAGAGTCCAGTATAATCACAACAATTTAAAGAGGGTAGTTTACAGTATTATTTGAGTCGTAGGTTAATTTGGCATTCATTCCTGATGCAGGTATTTGCACCGACAAATTTGAATTGTAAAACACATTCGGGTCCAATAATAGATTTAGATTAAATGATTAACCCTCAATAGTTCGGTTGTAATCAAATTACAATAATAAGATTCCATTTGCAAAAGTGGCATTTAAGCTAGTATAAGGCACATTTGTAGTTAGATATTGTTTAAAGTTAATTAGGGATAACTGACTGTACGAGGGCGAAAACTTAATGCCGACCTGCATGCGATTGGCAGTAGTTACTCTTCTCACATACTTAACAAGCATATCAATGTTATCGCTGATCATGCATACGGAGGGAGAAGTGGGACTACCTCCTTGGCACATCCACTTATTCTCTACAATACAGAGTGAGGAGCAGCCGTCACCATCGTTGAGGTTGCCATCATCGCAGGCCTCCTCGGGTGCCTGAACTGCATCACCACACTTGGGAGAGCATAGCTGACCAGTAGTAAGGTAGTAGCTGGCCATGCACTGACAGGTATATGTGAGAGTGGGTTCGAAGTGTAGTGTAGAGTTACAAGCTACGCAGTATGTCGTGCCCGAATACTCAACAGCACTCGTACATCCCGTAATATTGGTGCAAATACCCGAGACCAGAAACCCTGATGAGCACTGACAGATGCCTGAGGGATGCAGCACGAAGCCAGGTAAGCAGGCTGTGCACAAGATAGTGGATGTGCATGTGTTGCAGCCTGCGATGAAATTCTGGCAGGGATAGCAGAGTGCATTACCCACGTCAATGAAAGTGGTATTGCAGGGACATGAAGTGCCACTTAAATACCGCGACAAATTATAGTCACATGTGGCGCAGTTGTTGGACAGTGACCCAGTGCATGTGAGGCAGCTGTAGTGGCAGCCATTGCAAAAGTCACCCGGAGTCGTATTGTACAAGGAGGAGTTTGTGTTATTGCAGGAGTCTATACATGTAAATGAGTATATATCAAACCACTTATTATTGGTATCACCAGCATCAGATGTGTTGCAAAATCTAGTGGCTATCCAGAAAAAATCAATCTGTACTAAGTAAGTGCCGTAATTAGTTAAAAAATTTGCATTGAGAGTATTATAGTCAGTGGTGTCTAAATTAAACAGTCTCTGAGTAGCTCTGCTCAAACTGAAAGCACTCATTCCATAAAACATCTTGTCGGCATCAGTGTAATCAGGATTAGGTGGAGCGGTTGGGAATGGGATACCTGGAGCTGCACTTTGGTTGTTTAATGCTAGAGTGCCGGTTTTACCCCAGTCAATATACTGAATTTGAGTAAGTGGCTAACAAAATACAATTGTTGTATAACATAGATTGTTGACTGTGTTGTTTTAATTTGTAGTAAATTGATAGTTGATGATGTTAGTGCCTCCAGGAATGCTCGCTGATGCTGCTAGGTAATTCGTTAATCCCTCACTATTGTGTAGAGTAAAACCAGACAAATACACATTGACGTACAGACTACTATACCCGATGAAAATAGTTACACCTGTGCGAGTCTCCACCCGCAAATCCTTGCCCGTGCTAAGAGTCGCGCACAGGAAACAGTTATAAAGCACTTCCACAAAGTTAGCCCCTGATGCCGTCACGATGTAATTGACTGAGATGAAGAGCAGGGAGGAGTCCCCATAGACTCGAGTGGTGATGCGGATGGCTGTAGTGGTGAAGTTTTAAATTGTATTATTAACCGCATAGTCATTAGTGATCAACGTGCGAAATCCCACAATACCCAGTCCAGCACTGCGAGTGTTGCCTAACGCAGATGTATATATGGCACTGAAACTCACAGGAGTATTAATTGCCCTGTAAGGGTTGGCAGCGGCTCTGTTTATCATAACTTGCCTTCCTGAGTCATTTTTTAAGTACCTGTTCTGATATCGTTGTTGATGAGCCATCTCAACGCGCAATCCGTAATCTCAACATTCAATATGATTGAAACGATTAAGAACCTGAGGTATTTTAGCATTTGCTTCTTCAACCAAATATTATATTACATCAATATGAAATCTATTAAATCTAAGAGACTGATATTCGCAGCCGACTCATATTAGACATATATCTGGTAGAAATTACTGATAAATATACATCAGATCAATCATTTTATCAGTACTTTTGGCCTTTAGGGATATGCGAGTCTTCGTATAGGCGACCTCTGATAAAATCTAAATATAAGTATAAGTACGGGCATCGTTGTTGACATAAATATGAGTAGTCAGTTATTTTAGATCGGCCTCAGGATCTTTCTCTGCTAGATCGATTTCCTTTTGAACATGAGTAGTCGCTTCTTCTTCTATTTTCTAAGTTATAATCAAAAAGTACGTTGAGCTCCTCTTCTGTGCCCAGCTTGTTCTGCAAAATCAAATCATGCAGCTTGTGAATAGGGTCAGTCGTTTTTCTTCGATTCTGGACTTCATCTCGAGTTCGGTAAGTTGTTCCAGGGTCTGACATCGAGTGGCCTGCATATCTGTAGGTCATAAACTCGATAAAAAGTGGTCCTTTTTCTAGCGCGTACTGTTTTGCAAACTTCATAGTTTATCTTACGGCAAAAACATCATTTCCATCAGCTCTAATTCCAGGAATTTGATCTCCTCGAGTGTAGAAGTGTGGATTCATTGATGATCTCTCAACAGAGGTACCCATGCCATAAATATTATTTTAACAAATGAACAAAGCCGGAAGTTTCCAAAGCTTAGCCATGTTCGCAGCTTCAAATAGCTGTCCTTGATTGGCAGCACCATCACCGAACATAATGGATGCTACATTCTTTTTCTATTTGTATTTTAAAGCGAATGCTAGTCCGACTCCTACTGGAACTTGAGCTCCAACGATTCCGTTACCACCATAGAAGTTTGTGGCTTTCTTGTAATAATGCATTGAACCTCCTTTACCTTTGGTAGCTCCGTTTCCTTTGCCGAACATTTCAGACACAATTTATCGTACACTATAGCCTCTTTTGTAGGATTGACAATGAACTCGATAGGCTCCAATGAGTGGGTCATCAAAAGTCAAAGCTGCCTCCATGCCTTATGCAATGGCCTATTGACCAATGTAAAGGTGACAGAATCCTCTGATTTTCTTTGCTTTGTACAGGACATCACAGCTGACTTCCATTTTTCTCATGATGCTGAGCTCTTTGTAATGTTTCAAAGCTTCATCTCTGGTAATGCTAATCTAAGTTGGAACAACGTTTGGTTCGAGTTTAAAAACCTCAACTTGTGGCTTTCATTATTAGCGATGTACCAGTTTTATTTTAGCTGAGGCTGAGAACGAGAATAAGGAAGTGTAGGCAAGACGGATCATATAATGAAGATTTATAGATTTATATTATGTTGACAATTGATTTATAAACATTGATTATATATCATTTATTTCCACCCAAAATGAACACTAAGCCAAGCACAAGCCCCACCAAAAATAATACTAACAGAGCCAACAATATGTATTTTTTTCTAGACTTCTTCTGCAGTGTTGATGCCTGTGTCATTTACTCGTTTGTGTGTTATACATTTTTCTGCGTTTTAAGCAACTCTTCTGAAATTACATCTAGATTTTGGCCCTGTTCATCAACCATGACAGCCATGTCTGTGACGATGGCATTAACTCTTAAAGTGGACTGCTCAACGTCATCGAGAAGCTGTTTTTTTTATGCTAAGATTTTTCTTTATATCTAGTAGTCTAATTAGACGTGCTGTTCCACCATCCTATCCTGTGAGTTGTCGGTCAGTACCGATTATTTACCACGTTGCTATAAGCCATCATAGTGAATTTGACCTCCTTCGATATACTTTTCTTGGTCATCGTTAGGGTCTGTGGCTCCCTTAGAGTGCACTAAGAATGATTTTGTTATCAAGTCCTTCATAATGACCTTATTTCGCTGGATTTGTTTCTGCGCCTCCGTCTTTATGTTTTTGAGTTTATTTTTGGACTAAGGATCCTTAAATCTCTTTTCGATTTCGTCCATAATGAGTTTGATTTAACTGATTTCGGCCTACATTTCAAAGTATATACCTCTAGAAACTATTTCTGTCTACGTACTTCTGACTTGATTGTATCTTCCAGGTCGCTTCCGATCTGGCGTTGCATGAAATCATTCTTTTGTCTGATCCTTTGTATCTTGACAAGACACTCTTCGTAAAGTTTTTGAAAAGGCAGTCCCTTTTCTGTCAGCAAGCTCTTTCTACCATCCTCATCCATTATAACAATAGATATATTATTAATTGTCAAAATAAGCACTCTGCTCACTAAAAAGTGCAAACTATCACATGCAGATTAATAATTTTTAATAATTATGCAATAATGCTTTAAAGTGTTCGATATTATTTTAGCTAGCTTGCTGTTAGCTTATAATTTTAAAATAAGTATGACCTTGAAATTGGTAATTGCTTTAGTGTTCATCGTTACCGCTGTGTGCTAAGAAACCATCCAGACTGTGTAGCTACTCGAAAGCCAAAGGAGAGATCTGACTCCCTTCCAGTATGCTGAAGCCATCGCAGAAGCCCAACCCTAGATTATTCGGAAATCTGTTTTACACTATCTAAATAGTCAAATCCCGACCCTTCTCAAATCAAGAAGTGCATCAGCTGTCAATGAAGAAATCAAAAAGTGGTTTTCTAGTGTTAAAATAGGCTAAACTTCAAAAAGCATCATTGAGTTCGTTCGTGCGCGCCTTTTCAAGAAACTAGGTACTTTTATGCCTTACGTAGAAATGGAGAAGCTGTCGGAAAACTTCAAGCGCGAGATTAACGCTAACCCTGAGGCTTACTTTCTCACTTTTGACATGTACGACCTCCTGATTGATGAGTGAAAATCTGCATAAGTGCATATTTATTGATATCATTTCGGATTTACTGCCTGTGAGCTCTTCATAGTTTCGTCCACTCCTGAGAATACCTCCACGCCCTTTTCCATTATGTATACGTAATGATAATAATCCTTGTTCTTTTCCTTGTCTTTGTCGCTGAAGACAATGTTTTTGTCACCTTCATCAATGTTAGGTTTGAAGATCTTGTAGGGACAGTGGGGCAATTTACGCCACTTGTATGCCGGGTTCTCAAAGTAATGATTACGAATATCTGGGTCTCCATATGAAATGCAAATGTAGTAACCTTTATTTTTCAGTACCCTCGATATTTCGTTAAGCATTTTTCTTGAGTTTTGTTTAGAGTACGCTCCACACTGCAAATAAATCTTAATGTACCAGAATTGAATCGAGAAGGCCTTTATCAATTACGCAATCAAAGGATTCATCTTCAAAAGACTATTTCATGTTCTTCACGTCGGCAAGTTGATCTATATGATATGATAGTTACAGACAAGAGTAGAGTCATAGCCTTCCTTTTTGTACTTGGTCTGCATATCATCTACTACTATTTCAGAGAAGTCAATATTGACTATATTCTTGTAACCCTCTTTGTACATTTCCTCACTGAGTACTGAATTGCCAGCCCCTACGTTGAGTATTTTTCCTTTTGGTTTGACAAACTGTGAAATGATATCCCTCAAGTTTTACCAGTCCTGATACCAGTCGAACTCGCTTAGGTTTCTATTTTAAGAAGCAAAGTACTCAGCGTATCTTTTTTCCCAGAAAGTTTGCTTGCCGTAGTGACTATTTTTCTCAAAGTACATTTTTAAATAATGAAACAGATTCTTAATAATCTCAAATCCATGCTAACTTAATTATTAACTATTAAAATGCATATAGTAAGCCATAGACAAAACCTATTACAAATTGAGCATCAGATATACGTCCAACGCATAGACTAAATATATAATAATTGCTTATTAATAATTGAAGTGAATGAACAGCACAGCACTTTTAATCAGATTAGAACAAGCTCGTAATCACTTTAGTCACCACAGCCATTTTTTCGAGGATTTTGTCATTACAGGAAACTACAATCTGGATCAGTATTTAAATGCATTACTTTTCACCTATATATTTGCTTTTGTTATCTACTTCTCACTATCGACAGTATCATACCTGGTTTTCTACAAAATTTGGAAGCAAAGATTCACTCCTGACAAGGTCTCGCTACAGGGGTATTAATAGCAGATATTGGTCGATATAAAGTGGTCTATCATCAATATTCTTGTTGAAACTCCTCTTGTGACACTGATAACATATTGCTATCCCTTCTACTCCAAAGTGCAATATAACTGGAGCATAACTTACATATTTCCTGTATACCTTGCCATGCATGTTGTATTTGATGAGTTTTTCACATATTGGGCCCATCGATTGCTGCATCATCCCATACTATATTCTAAGATTCACTATATTCATCACAAGTCTAAGGCAGTTACACCTTTTTCTGGTATTGCCTTTCATCCCTTTGATGCATTTTTGCAGGCATTACCTGTTTTTACAAGCTGCTACTTCATTCCTCTGCCCTTCGACATCATCTTGGCTCACGGCATAGTCACCACTATATGGGCATTTAGCATTCACGACAACATAAACTTGATTCCGTTCAAGGGCATCCTTTACGCAGGCTCACACTCGATCCACCACTTCCCTTGGGGTGAGAACTACAACTACGGTAAGATCACTTCTGTGTGTGACCGATTCTATGGCACATACTGCGATCCCGATGGCATTACTGGCTACGGCTACAAACCTTCCACTTCTGTCCACAACTTGACCGATAAACTCAACAAAATATACGAGTCTCTTGTACCTGACACCGGTAAGTAACGAGTTTAGCAATAGTCAAGGCGACTAGCCAAACAAAAGTGGGATAAAGTAGTCAATCAAATTTCTAAAAACAAATCATGATTTATGTTTTATTTATCAACAATTTAAACCTCGTCATTCAACTCTGTCGGTAAAATTATTTAATTTACACTTTTAAAATAAGGCGATCGACATTTAGTTTACTACTCCTTTCAACAAAGGGAGACTCCATCAAGTAAAACGGATGAAAAGTATAGTGATGGAGACAACTGGCAGGTATATTTTATTTAGTTGCAATAAACATACTTATCTTTATTATTAACCATTTTACCGATGCTGAGCGTCACCGTCATGATCATCAGCGACTCGAAGGAAACAATTTCCACGATAACAATAGAAGTGCCCGAGGAGGCCACCATCAAAGATTTATCGGACTTTCTTAAGTAGACGAAGCAGGTCCCATATCAAAATTTTGTACTCACCAACAGTCCAAAGGAAAAGAATGTGCTTGCTCCTGACCGTATCTTGAAGAACATTGAGCCCGAATGCGAAAAATACGAAGGCAGAATGGTGCTTCTGTGTTACAAGACAGACATGAAGCAACTTCCTATCGAACCGCTGAGGCAGCGAAAAAAGCCTCCGAAAGGAACCTGTCCATGCATGTGAGATAAAACGCATCAGCAAGACACCTAAATTTTAATTAAACTCATTTATGAGATGATATCGATAAAATGGTTGATTGACTATCACTACTTTTTATCCCTGCGGCTTTCCTTGGTGTCTTGCTTGACTCCGAAAAATCTGTACATGTTCTGTACTGTTTCAGTCTTTTCCAGTTTCTAATATCCCCTGAGTTATAGCACACTTACAGATTAAAAAAGTAGGTGTAGATGAAAGCGAAGACAACACCCGCAAACACCTGATCCCATGTATGATACTTGAGGTGGACTCTTGCCATGGCCTGCGACACCAGCAGGAACACGAAGAAGAATTTCTGGCTCTTCCTACAGCTGGGGATCATCGCGAAGATGTACGAACATAGTGCGACCATGTGGGAACTCGGCATCCCGTAGGTTAGCTTGCAGGCTCCAGGAGGGCGAGGCATGGCTAATATATTTTTGACAATTCTGTCCGCAACCAAGTAGCCACTCACCAGCAAAATAGCCATCTTTATTTGCCTGCTGCCACGTAGGAACAGGCTGAGCCCAATGAACAAGATTATTATCACGTAGGGCAGGAAGCTCATCAACGAGAAGAAGTAGGACACATCAGGGGGCTTACACGCTCCCATTTTGGAGAACAACCAGGAGCAGTCTTTGCAGTAGTCGGGCAGAGCAGCAACTGTCATATTATTATTAACTTATATAACTCATCTAGACCTTTTAAATTTCATTGCTAATGTTCGTCTTGATCTCGCTGTTAATCTTCAAGCGTTTTTAAACTCTTTTTAGATGGCATAGTTTTTAAGCATATAATTAAGAATTTAATTAGTTATAAAGCACTAATGATTTCATTAGCTATTAATTTATCTACATACTTTAAATGTACTTAAAAATAAAGCGTGCTGAAATAATATAAACAATTCACAACTAACATATTGCTAAATGAGCTTGTATTTTTGATAAGCTCTCAAATTAAAGAAAGAACGGAATTTTCTGAATTATTATTCAAAAATACATTAAAGTTGAAATCTATTTCATATATATTGATTTATAAACTTTGGAACTTATTGATATTTGCTTTTACAACTAAGGTGTTAAAATTTATGATAATTGTTACATTTTTGAAATATAAGAAACAGTCTGAATTTGCTTAATAATAGATTAAAATGAATACAACAAATAGCCAACTCAGTCAGTTTGTTGTAAGCTAGAAATGTGCAAGGATTGAAGTTATAATATAATATATTAATTTGTTACTTTATGCATAGCGGCAGGGAAATTTTGTAATCAGAGAAGTACCCCGACATTCTTTCCATGGGGATTGTCAGCGAAGAAATTACCAGTATGATAACCTCGAAAGACTACGCGGATGTGATTAAAAAATGCCAAAGCATGAGTTTTTCCAAACAAAAATATGCAATCCTATCCGTTGCCTACTTGGGACTCAAATAGTGGAAAAACTTGATTGAAGTCTGCGATAAAGGATTAGAGTTCGATAGCAATGAACCTGATTTCTATAGCTTGAAGGCTAAAGCTATGGGCAAGCTTGGCAAAAATCACGAAAGAATTCTACTTTTAAGGAAAGCTATCGATCTCAATAGCTCAGTGGCCAGCTATCATAGGAATCTGGGCTCAGCCTATTACGTGAATCTGAACTATGACCTGGCTGTGCAGGAGTATGACAAGGCCATATAGATTGAACCTGATAATTTAATGAATTACCATAATAAAGGATCTGCTCTATACAAGGATGAAAAGTACAAGGAAGCCAAGGAGTGTTTTTTACTGGCTTTATAGAAAAACTCGAACGTAGCCTTGAGCTACTCATGGCTGGCTGACTGCGATAAAATGATGGGCAATTTTGAGGAGGCAGAGAAAAACTACAAAAAGGCGTTTGAGATTAGCGGAAATGCAGTATACCAGCAGGAGATGGCAAAAATTCAAGGAGAAAAAAATCTGTACAAACATAAAGGCAGTTGGATGTACGGTTTGGCTTGGCTGGGTAACAAAATATTTTGATTATATTGTTATAATATTTCTCATTAACTGGATGCACTTCATTATTATACTAGTTTTGCTAACAGTGGCAATAGCAAGTCCTGCTCTTACGCGCACTGCACAAGTCTGTTCAAATGTGCTCAATGTTAAGCAAATCGCGATGACTAATCAAAATCAAATAATCGCTCTATGCAGTAGCAATGTAGATAGTAATGAGCCCATATTAGTGTATGATTTGCTAACAAATACCAGCCATCCAATCACAAAGAACTCAAAAGAATTGGTTTCAATATTTTACTTTGAACCGAACAATATGAATATACTTTTTGGCACAAGGAACAGTACGATATATCAATACGAGATGCCAACGGGTAAGATTAGCTGGGATCTTAAGTCACCTCAACCCAATGTCATAGTGTAAGGTATATATACAGCCTGGAAATAAAAATTTGTCGTTTGGGTTGGCAACGATGGTAAGTTGTGTGCAACAAATCCAACATCTAATAAAACATCATGCGCACTCGCTCATGCCTTCAACGCAACAGTTGTATATGTGCACCCTACTCTGGATCAAATATTTACCTGTGGCGGCGATAGAATGTGTAGATTATGGCGATTTGAAATGTCCAGTGGATCCTTCTCTCTCCTTAAATCTTTCAGCCTCTCCAAAATATCCAAAGTCAGTATGACAACAGTATCAACTAGGAGGGTAGTCGTTGCCGGTATCTAAGGTTTTGAATCATTTGCAGTTTTTTAAGCAATAGACAAAGTCAACTATATTCATGGGGGACCTGCACTCTGTGTTTTTATTGCCGAACAATGGGGTCATATGCTGACATTAAGTCCAAGCGGAACACTCTCAGTAATAGAATTATACAATGGCGGTGTGGTTACTCAATACCAGTTTGGTTAAAAAATTATCAGTTGCTATTTTGTAAATCTGAATACATTGGTCACGGGTCATGAAAAAGGATAAATTAAAATTTGGAAATATTGATCTATCTCATAAATATTAGCTCATTATAATAAATATCCGTTAATAACTATTA
>APMI01007500.1_pt1 | contig 37575 bp, 35 predicted proteins | sample 667938 | NCBI WGS metagenome assembly APMI01 (sample SAMN01084076, study PRJNA167559) | wastewater metagenome | biome: Wastewater | place: Denmark: Ejby Moelle, Odense | collected 2011-11-28
ATAACAGTCGATCTGGATCGTTAATGCAGAGATGCTTTTTGCAGAGAATTGCGGCAGGTCTTTCCCCGGGGCAAATACGGTATTGTACAGTTCCAGGTAATCGGATGCAACAATAATGGGGATGATATCCTGTCCTTCCTGCCAGGTGAAATCCGGGGGAATGGTGTCGAGGAATGCCGTGTTGATAGATTCAAGAAAAATATCCGTACTAAAAGGCAGCGTACTTCCGCCGCTGGCATTTACCAGGAAATTATTGGCCAGCAGGGGAGTGGCATCGGTGATAAAAGGCTGGCTCTTAAATTCATTAATCTCTGCTTCGCTGAAACTATGGTCCTGTGCCATGTTTTCGTTCGTGATCGTTTTGGTAACAGCGATATAATCAAAACCATCTTTTTTCGGATTACGGTCTTTCAGCAGTTGATCGATGTTGATGTACATCTGTATCGAACACAACAATAACAGCACACCTACGCCCAACCCGGTATAACTAAACCAGCGGGAAAACTGATTTTGCCGGCCTGATAAGAATGGGGCGATATTGTTGTATGATAAAGGCATTTATCGGTTACTGATTTGACTTTTTAAAATGAATACAGATCAATTTTCTTAATCATTTTGCAGTCCTAACGATCGGCTGCAATGATCCAACTACTTAAACATGTAATATCCTGTCGGCCTTAAAATATTCAATTTGTTTCAGATCCGCCAGGATCACGGAAGCCTTCCTGGCTGCAGCTTCTTCCGTTACCAGGTCCATGGCCTTTGAGCGGTTCGCTTCATCCAGGTGACTGAATGGTTCATCCAGCAATAAAAAATCAAATGGTTGCAGCAGGCTCCTGATGATGGCAATGCGTTGTTGTTCGCCGTAACTGCAGGTGCTGCAAAGTTTATCCAGCTTGCTTTCTATGCCCAGGCGTTTTGCCATTGCAATGATCTTATCTGCCGTATGAAATGGCGACAGCACTCTTTTTACTTCGAGGTTCTGCAATACCGTTTGCGTTGTAAAAACCCGCAGGTCCTGGAAAACAATGCTGATGTGCTTTTGCCGCCAGCCGGCAAATTTTTCAGCATCAAATTTTTTAATGTCGTCGCCGCCGTATAAGATCTGCCCGTTGTAATCTTTTCTCAATCCATACAAAAAATGTATCAGGGATGTTTTGCCGCTGCCGCTTGGTGCAACCAGGTGAACCTGTTCTCCCTTAGTGAACACAATGTTCTGCAGCCAAACCTGCGATTGAATTTCGCCCGGTTGCCCAAAAAAGGTTGGTACTATCTTCTGTAAGGCTATCTGCATGGTACTAATTAAAAAACTGCCAATTCATTTATAGAACTGGCAGTTGTAAACGGGTGAAAATTTTATTTGTCTTTGCTATCGGGAGCAGCTGCTGTACTGTCTTTTAAACTGCCGGGTGCTACCGCATCTTCAAAGGCCATCATGTCTTCTTTCTGTTTTCTTTTCTTTTCTTTCATTACTTCACCAATGGTAAAAAAGTATTGGTTCAGTTGTTTCAGGCTATTGGTACTTCTGTCTACAAGGTTGATCTCAAGGGTTTGGTCGGCAGCACCATCGCTGAATTTGCCGCCCTTGATAAGGATATTGTCCCACAATTTTACAGAAGCATTATAGATCACCATCGCAGAAGAATCTTTTACCGCCTGTGTTCCAACAACCTTAATGATCGATTGCAGGTTAAAGTAGGCAGCCATTGGCTCGCCACTTATTTTACTGATAATATCAGCATTGCTTCCTCCACCAGCCATGTAACTGTCTGCATTCTGCTGCGTATTGCTCAGGGCGAAATAAGTGCCGTTGTTGGCGTAGGCCAGTGGTAAAGCACCGCTGGTTGCAACTGTGCCGGTCAATTTTTTGCCGGAGGCGATCAGTTTATTGAATGCATCTTTATCGCCAATAGAAGCAGCAAATACAAAATTGAATTCAGGCTTTGGCATCACCGGCCCAATGTCGTCTGTTGCTGCACCTGCTTTGGCGGAAGTATCTGCTACCAGTTTGAGATCGGTAAGGCCGAACATGATATCGCCTTTGTTTGCTTTTACAAAATCATCCAGTGTAAAGCCTATTGATGAAGCGCCGATATTGACAAGACCATCAAGATTCATCGCTTTTAAAATCTCTTTCAATCCTTCAGGCTTAAAGTTCAGGGCGATCAAGGCTACAAGGTCTTTGCCCGGCATGCGCTTCAGCATATCCTCGCTCACATTGCTGCCGCTGTATTTTTTATACAGTTTTGTCATCTCTTCGCTGGCGTAACTGTGAACATTGGCCGTAATTTTTCCGTTCTCAAAATTGATTGTTGCGGTGGTGGCGCTGCCTTTGCTGAGTTTTTCCATGTTTAACATAGGTATTGCTGCAGCACCACTTTTACTGATCACCTCAGCATTGATCCACACGTGTACATCCCCGCTTTCTTTCAACACTTTTGAAAAGCGCTCTTCTTTTCCCAATGAGTTCTTTTCATCCAGTGCAAATACTGACTGGCAGGTGGCGTTGATATCTCTTGGTTTATGATTGCTGATGTCAATGGAGTCAGTGGTCATTCTTTTAGAAAGCTCATCCATTTGTCCCAGTGAAGGAACATCTGTTACGTAAATGAATTTATCTTTCGTCCACCCTACACAGGCTGGGAAACGGCTGATGTATTTCACGCCGTCTTTTTCAGTAGCTGTGCCGTTCTCTGTAAGTTCTGTGCAAAATGTTTTAAAAGCTGCTTCATCTTTGATGCTCCCTTCCAAAGCAACATAACCTCCAAGGCTATCCTTTTTTACAAAGAACAGGAGATCGCTTTTGGTATCGATACCGGAATTCTCAGGATTGTCCAGCAGCTTTTTTACCGATGCGGTCATATTACTGTCGCTGTAGGCATCTTTGAACAGCGGGTTGTTTTTTATTTCGGACCATGGCAGTTTTTCAGCAAGTGATTTGCCGTTGATATGCACTGCAACCGAAGCGTCGGCAGGAATGTATCTGCCCTGTGTATTGCTTTTATTGCAAGATACAAACACTATAGTTGCCAGTGCGATGCCGAGGTATTGAAGACGTAGTTTCATAAATTTTTATTTAAGGAGAAATGATGCGATCGTTGTTATTTATTTTGAAAAAAAGAGGCCAGGTTATCAAACACCACTACTTCCTGCAGGCCCGTTTTAAGGTCCTTCACCAGGCAGTATTTCTGTTCTATTTCTTTGCTGCCAATGATGGCTGCGTATGCAATGTGCTTTTTTTCTGCGTAATTGAACTGTTTATTTATTTTGCTGAACTCATGGTACAGTTCGCAGGAGATGCCCTGTTGCCTTAATTGCTGCATCACGCCAAAAGCAAAGTGACTTTCCGTTTCGCCCATGTTAAAGAACAATACTTTTGTGCCGGTTGCAACTTCAGCAGGAAAAACATTCAGTTCCGTCATTACATCATATATCCTGTCAACGCCAAAGCTGATGCCAACGCCCGGGATGCCCGGCACATCAAACAAACCGGTAAGATCATCATAACGCCCACCACCACCAATGCTGCCCATCTTTACTTCGGCAGGCGCTTTGGCTTCAAAGATGATGCCTGTATAATAGTTCAATCCTCTTGCAAGGGTAAGATCGATGATGATGTTTACTTCCTTTCCAATATGGGCAGTAAGAAATTCAAGTTCTTTAATACCTTTTTTCCCGGCATCAGAATCAGCAAAAAATTCTTTGAGGAAACTTATTTTGTCTGCATTGCTAACACTACCCGAAGCAGCATCATTCATGGTTAAATAAGACTGCACTAATTCTACTTGTTCAGTAGTCAGTTCTTTCGCCAGTAACTCTTCCTTTACTCTTTCAATACCGATCTTATCCAGTTTATCAATGGCTGTGGTGATGGCAACTACTTTATCCTGCTGTCCAACCCTTTCGGCCAGTGCGGTTAAAATTTTCCGGCTGTTTACCCTCAATTCATACCCATTGAGCTGCAACCTGGTAAATACTTCGTGGTAAATGCTTGCAAGTTCCACCTCATTCATCAGTGAATAACTGCCCACTACATCAGCATCACATTGCGTGAACTCCCGGTAACGGCCCTTTTGAGGAGCATCGCCCCGCCATACCGGCTGCACCTGGTAACGCCTGTAAGGAAACGTGAGCCTTCCATGGTTCATCGCTACATATCTTGCAAACGGAATCGTAAGATCGTATTTTAAAGCTCTTTCTGTAAGATCGCTGCTGCTTTTTCCTTCCAGCACTTTTTCAAAACCTGCTTTTGATTTTTCAGTATTTTTTGGATTGCTGATGCCGTTGTTAAGGATCTTGTACATCAGTTTATCGCCTTCTTCACCATATTTGCCAAGCAGTGTATCCAGGTTTTCCATGGCCGGTGTCTCCAGCGGCTCGAAACCGTATAATTCAAAAACATTTTTGATGGTGGAGAATATATAATTGCGTTTTCGCACTACGTCAGCAGAGAAGTCCCTGGTGCCCTGTGGAATGGATGGTTTTGCCATGGTGAATAAAAATGTTTTATAGTTTGATATTGGAGTGTTGATATTGTTGTGTTGCAGGGCTGTGTGCTTGTACCAGTGCATCGCAGGCCCGGTCGATCAAATCAAATACCTTGTGATAGCCGGGCTCAGCGCCGTACCAGGGATCCGGCACATCCCTGTTTTCGCCGGGGTAAATTTCATTCAGCAGCAGGTCAACTTTTGATGCATCAAATTTATTTCCTGCGATCATTTTCATATCATCTATCACATCTGCTGCCATCGCATAAATGAGATCAAAACGATCAAAATCTTCTTTCGAAAATTTTCGGCTAACCTGTGTGCTGATATCAATGCCATTGTGCAGCGATACTTTTTGCGACAGGCGGTGGGGTGCTTCACCTGTATGGTAGCCATTGGTGCCGGCACTGTCTACATACCAGTCTAAACCAGCGGCTTCGATCTTGTTTTGTAAAATACCTTCTGCCAATGGGCTTCTGCAAATATTGCCCAGGCACACCATCAGGATTTTCATGGGGCAAATATAGTTTACCCGTTGCAGATGGCAGTAGCCGCCTGTAAATTAAATACGATCCCGGCAAACCCATTAGTTTTCTTCCACAGTAAATTGCTCTTTATCACCATTTTTTTAAGGGCTGATTGTTGTGTGACGTTACTTTGTATGTTTGTAAAACAAAACCACTAACTGTACAATGAACCAACTGCCCGGCGATGGCGATAATATGCAGGCTCCCTCCTCAAACCACCCACTTCATGTATTACTTGCAGAAGATAACCTGTTGCTGCAACAGGCCATGCGGATAGTATTGGTAAAAAGAGGCTTTAAGGTTTCGGTGGTGAGCAACGGCAGGCAGGCGGTGGACAACATGAAGCAACACCAGATCGACATTGTTTTGATGGCGATCAACATGCCGGTTATGAATGGGGTAGAAGCTACCAGGGCCATCCGGGAATTCAATAAATTCACTCCGATCATTGCATTTACGAGTTATGATGAAACGAGCATGCTGCAGCACATCAAAAATGTAGGCATGAACGGTTTCCTGAGTAAATACGCTTCACCTGATCATATCTACGAAACGATCCTTCAGCATACGGCTGCAGTAAGACAGGAAGATCACGGACAAGATTTCCAGTAACATTTTTTTACAACTGAATTTTTAGCTGGTGCATTCGTACCTGCGAATGCTTCTATGGATATTGTTGAAAGGCAGGGTGTTTTATATTGCTGAGCAGATCAACGGCTGGCAGTCCTGGCCAATAAAAAAAGCCTCTCATAAAAGAAAGGCTTTTTGTACCACGTACGGGATTCTTTTTGTACCACGTACGGGATTCGAACCCGTGATTCCTCCGTGAAAGGGAGGCGTCTTAACCCCTTGACCAACGCGGCGTTTCCGTTAAAGGACGGCAAAGATAATGTTCGGGAGTTTTGTAGCCAAATTTTTTAAAGATTTGCTGCGGTTTTTTTTGCCTGCTGTGAAAATTGCAAACGGAAATGCTGGTTTTATAAATGTCCCACCGGGTACAGGTAACGTATGTTAATGACTGTCATCCAGCAGGTCAGGCCTTCTTTCCCTGGTGCGCTGCAGGCTTTGCTCCTCCCGCCAGGCTTCAATTTTAGCATGGTTGCCGCTTAGTAAAATGTCGGGCACTTTCCAGCCCCTGAATTCTTCGGGGCGGGTGTAAACGGGCGGTGATAATAAATTATCCTGGAAAGAATCGGTAAGTGCCGAGGTTTCATTATTCAGTACGCCGGGGATCAACCTTCCCACGGCGTCTACAATCACCGCGGCAGCCAGTTCACCTCCGCTGAGTACGTAATCACCAATGGATATCTCCCTGGTGATAAAATGATCCCTCACCCGCTGGTCTATTCCTTTATAATGGCCGCAAATAAGCAGTAAATTATTTTTTAGTGATAGTTGGTTGGCCATGGGCTGGCTGAAAGTTTCACCATCGGGGGTAAGAAAGATCACTTCATCATAAGTGTTTTGCTGCTGAAGGCTTTCGATGGCATTTACCAGTGGCTCGATCATCATCACCATGCCGGCACCGCCGCCAAACTGGTAGTCATCTACCTGCGCCCTTGCATACGTAGTGTAGTCCCTTAAATTGTAAATATTCACTTCCAGCAATCCCTTGTCTTTCGCTCTCTTCATGATAGAGTGTGCAAAGGGGCTTTGCAGCAGGTCTGGCACCACAGAAATAATGTCAATCTTCATATCCCAATCCGTAAAGGAATTTTATGTGAAAAATAATTTGAAATGCCCGTATGCAGTAATCATGCAAATATCCTGCTTTGTATAGAAGAGCAATACCTGGAATCAGCTGCGGCTCTTTTTATTCATGTTGATTGCCTTACCCGGTATTTAGAAATCCATGAATCCATCCAGGTCTCTTTTATCCCGTTTGGTTGGCCTTCCCTGTTTGCTGAGCCTTTTACCGGTATTAAATACCGCCGCCTGGAATTTGATACGGTCTATTTCTTCCGGCGGGGTAATGTCTTCGTAATGTTTAATGGCTTCTGCATATTGCACCCGGTGGTCGAGCAATGAGGTTACCTTTATCCGCCAGCGTTTGGCTTCTGTTTTTACTTCAAACTCATCACCAACATTAACTGTTTTGGCAGCTTTTACATTGTCGCCATTCAGTTTTACCTTGCCTTTATCACAGGCATCTGCCGCCTGGCTTCTTGTTTTAAAAAGCCTGATGGCCCACAGGTACTTATCCAGCCTCAGTTTTTCCTTTTCCATATTGTAAAAATAAAAAACAGGTAATGGTTGTTACCTGTTTTTTTAAAATAGTTGAATTGATGGCGAGACAGGTGGCTGTATTGTTAAATGGTTACACTGCTAAATTGTTGAATTGTTACATTGTTGACCGGGCGTTTAAATTTCAACAGCCCAACAATTTAGTCATGCTGTTTTACAAATTTTTTTGCTCAATTGTTGAATTGTTACATTGTTGATTGAAGGTTTAAATTTCAACAGCCCAACAGTTTAACCATAAAACAATTCAACCCTTTAACCAATCAACATCGCATTTTTAGTTGGCTCCTTTAATCCTCAGTATCCCCAACAATTCAACCATAATACAATTCAACCTTTCAACAACCTTTCAACCCTCCTCAGGCCATTTCTGTAAAAAATTTATGGAAGTAAGGGATCGTCTCAATCCCTTTATAAAAATTCTCCAGGTTGAATTTTTCGTTCGGACTGTGCAGGTTATCGCTGTCTAATCCAAAGCCCATGAATACGATCTTGATACCCAATTCTTTTTCAAACAACGCACAAATGGGAATGCTGCCACCACCACGTACCGGGATTGGTTTTTTACCAAAGGTCGCCTCCATTGCTTTGGCGGCTGCCTGGTAAGCCTTGCTGTCGATCGGTGTCATGTAAGGTTCGCCGCCATGGTGTTCAAATGCACTCACCGTTACATTGGCTGGTGCGATCTTTTTAAAATAGTCAAGCAGCATGGCAGTGATCTTTTCGGAAGACTGGTTGGGCACCAGCCTGGCAGAGATTTTTGCTGTTGCCTTGGATGGCAATACCGTTTTGGCACCTTCGCCCTGGTAGCCGCCCCAAATGCCATTCAACTCAATGGTTGGCCTGATGCCGGTTCTTTCATTGGTGCTGTATCCTTTTTCTCCCCACAATTCTTTCACGCCCAGGTCTTCGCTGTATTCTTTTTCATCATAAGGCGCTTCCGCCATTAGTTTTCTTTCTTCTTCGGTAGCTACCACCACATCATCATAAAAACCAGGAATGGTGATGTGGTTGTTTTCATCATGACAACTGGCGATCATTTTTGCCAAAATGGTAATTGGGTTGGCTACGGCACCCCCGTACACCCCGCTGTGCAGATCACGGTTAGGACCTGTAATTTCTACTTCAATATAGCTAAGTCCACGTACGCCGATATCAATACTGGGTGTATCCAAACTGATCATGGCGCTGTCGCTGATGAGGATACAATCTGCTTTTAACAGTTCTTTGTGCGATGCAACAAATTTTCCAAGGTTGGGTGAGCCTACTTCTTCTTCGCCTTCAATGCAAAATTTAATATTGTTCTGCAATGTGCCGGTTTGTATGAGTGTTTCCAACGCTTTCACATGCATGTAAACCTGGCCTTTATCATCGCAACTTCCACGGGCAAATATTTTTCCATCAATGATCACCGGCTCAAAAGGTCCGCTTTTCCACAGTTCCAGTGGTTCTGCCGGCTGAACATCATAGTGACCATACACCAGTACGGTTGGCTTGGTAGAGTCAATGATCTTTTCTGCATACACTACCGGGTGGCCTTCTGTAGGATAAATTTCTGCTTTGTCTACGCCAGCTTCAACCAGGCGCTGCTTTACTGCTTCAGCACAGGTAAGCATATCGTCCTTGTGTTCTTTTTTTGCACTCACACTTGGTATCCGTAACAGATCGAGCAATTCATTTAAAAAGCGTTCTTTATTTTTTTCCTGGTAATCTTTCCAAACTTGCATAAAATATTTTTTTGAATGATAAGTGATTGGCTGGTAAAAGTAAGCGATTTTTAACAGGGATTGATAAGGATTGACATGATTGTTATGATTATGAGGAGTATAAAAAACACTGATGAAACCGATGAGGCGGATCAGTGCTGATTTTTATTTATCATCGAAAATCTTATTCAAAATATGAGGCAGGTAAATACAGTTTTTTCTTATCCGTTCCTGTTTGTATTAACCCTTTTCATTCGTGTTCCTGTTCATCAAAAACTTTTGTGAAAATGAAGACATTTTTTTGGTTGTGATGAACCGCTCGGTATATTTGCGCCAGATTGATTGCCAATTTATCAGCCTTTGTTTTAGTTGTGAGAAACGTCTTGCTTCTATTGCAAAGGCTGAGTCTATTTAAGCCGTTGATACTCACGATCAGCTCTTTTTTAGCAGGCTGGTCAATCCAAAAAAAACGAAGTACAGCAGTGCAGACAGGGCCAGCATCCATTTGATCACCGAACAGGTAACGGTGAAGGCGCTGATGGTATCGCTGAGATGCCCGTACAAAGTGGCCAGCATCCCAATATTTTCCAGTACATCGAGCAGTCCTGCTGCTACAGCGCAGGCAGCAAAAAATAGCCCGGTCTTTTGAAGGCGCCCGTCATATTTTTTAGCAACTTTTCTGCAACCGAGATAAAGAAAGAGGGTATAAAAAAGAATAAAGATGAAATCGTACTGCGTATTTTTTATGGCAGCTTCTATTTTATTGCCGGGCTGCCAGGCGGCGGTTACCGCAGCCGCCCGTTGACTATTGTAAGCAAACTCTAAGTTAAGGATGCCGTGTGGCGTTGCTGTTGTTTTAAGCGGGGCGCCGGTTTGGGCCATCACATACAGCATCAGCAGGGTTCCTGCTGTAACAAAAAGAAAAAAATATTTTGGCATGCAGTCCGTTTATGCAACTCAAATAGCCTCAAAGCGCTCACCCGCAAAATCCCAGTTCAATACTTTCCAGAAGGCATCAATATAATCTGCCCGCTTGTTTTGGTACTTTAAATAATAGGCATGTTCCCAAACGTCCAGGCCAAAAACCGGTGTGCCTTTTACTTCGGCAATATCCATCAAAGGATTGTCCTGGTTGGGTGTGGAGCTGATCACTAACTTTTTGTCATTGGTTACTACCAGCCATGCCCAGCCGCTTCCGAACCTGCCTTTTGCAGCATCTCCAAATTGTTTTTTGAATTCATCAACTGAACCAAAGTTTTTGCTGATGGCATCTGCCAGCTTCCCGGAAGACTGGGTGGTTTTGGAAGAAAGTGTTCTCCAGAATAATTCGTGGTTGTAATGACCGCCGGCATTATTCCGCATCTTCATGCTGAACTTAGAAATATTTTTTAGAACATCTTCAATCGGCTTTTTAGTATCTACGCCTTCCGCTGCTGCTGCTTCCTTTACATTTTTGCAATAGGCCGCAGCATGTTTGCTGTAATGTATCTCCATCGTAAGCGCATCGATAGATGGTTCCAGCGCATTGTAAGCATAGATAAGCGGCTGCTGTTCAAAACTGATGGCATTTAATGCAGTAGCGCTTTTGCCCCCGGCCATCAACTGGTTGATAGAAGATGCTGCCATCAATGAACCGGCAGTGAGTGTTGCAGACGACAGGAGGAATTTTCTACGGGTAGTCTTTTTCATAAAGCGTGTATTTATTTGTATAAATGTAATCAAACTATTTGTTTCCGTCCAAGCCTGTTAACAATTGGTTTCAATAAGTTCCTCACCCGCTTAAAGAAGCGATAGTAGAATTCTTTATTGAACAGTTGTGAATCATGCATGGCTTTGTAGGTAAAAAAAGCACCCACCGGGATCAGCACAATCACCGCCAGCCACATCCCAAAGAAAACAGACGTGATATTTTCCTTTGCAAATTTTTCTCCAAAAATATTCAGCAGGTGAAAAATGATGAAGAAAACAATGGCTACCACCAGGGGCATGCCCAGTCCACCTTTGCGGATGATGGAACCCAGCGGTGCGCCGATAAAAAACAGTACCAGGCAGGCCAGTGAAAAAGAGAATTTCCGATGCCATTCAATTTTACTGTACCGGGTATCCAGTTTTTTATTTTCCCATTCGGTGCCGGTAAACTGGAAGGTGTTTTTAAGCGAAGCGGAGGTGCCGTATGCCTGGTTAAACACTTCGAGTTTGGCAGAATCAGGAATGAGATCAATGAATTTTTTTACTGGTCGTTTTTCAATCGGGGCTTTTGTCCAGGCGCTGTCGGGCAACTGTGCATAGTGAAAGTTGAGGTTCACTTCTTTTTTCATGCGCCTGGTAAAACTATCCTCCACTTTTTTTAAAGAGTCAATGTTCTTATTTAGCTGCCGCAGGCTCAGCATTTTTGAATCGTTCTGAAAAACGGTATCCGAAGTTTTTTTCATCTGCAGCGATGATACATCAAACAGTTTTTTGTATTCCTTAAATCCAAGTTTAATGAACTCCGTATTGGTGTCGCTGCTGTTGCCACGTTCCTGGTATCGATACCCATTCTGTAAAGTAAACTCCAGGTATTTTTTATCGGCAGAAATACTCATGATGCCCTGCTCTGCCACAATGCTGTTATCCTGCAGTTGTCCCTGCTGTTCGTAAATGATCACATTGTGGATAGTCTTCTGGTCCTTATCTTTTTTACCCACTTTGATGGAGTAACCCGGTATCTGAGTGTAAAATCTTCCTTCTTTTAAATCAAGCGCCGGCTTTTTATAAAAGATGTCGTAGTACAGGGTTTTAAACCTGAGATTGGCTACAGGTATTACATTGTTGGCAAAGAAGAAACTGACCAGGCAAAGGAAGACAGTAAAGATGGTGAGCGGCCGCATAAAACGCAGGAGTGAGATGCCGGATGATTTGATGGCCACCAGCTCAAAGCTTTCTCCCAGGTTTCCAAAGGTCATAATGGAGGAGATGAGGATAGCAATGGGAATGGCGAGTATCAGCAGCGAGGCACTGGCATACCACAAAAATTTGCAGATGGTAAAAAAATCAAGATCCTTACCTACCAGGTCGTCGATATACTTCCACAGGCTTTGCATCATCAATACAAAGAGGGCAATAAAAAACGTGACCACAAAGGGCCCGATAAACGACTTCAGGATAAGTTTGTCTAATTTTTTTATCATACAGCCGGCGGGGCAGTTATTTAAAAGTTATAGCTATATTGTAATAGATGAAAACAACAGCCGCAAAAATAGCCCTTTCTGATAAGGAACTCGAACTGGTTTGTAACAGCGAATGGATTTTAACGAAACATGCGATTATTCAAAAAGTGTATCAGGTTTTTGGAGCGCTGCAGCCTGGATATGAAAAACTGCTTAGGTCAAACAAGGAACGACTGCCCGCTGCAGTATTTGCAGCAGCCCCTAAAATAGCCAGGGGTGAAAATTACCGGCAACTGCCGTATGTGATACTTGATTACCCGAGGTGTTTTCAAAAGGAAGATACCATCGCTATCCGTACGCTTTTCTGGTGGGGTAATTTTTTTAGTGTGAGCTTACAGTTGAGCGGCAGGTCTTTAGCCGCTGCAATTCCACACATCGAGCAAAGCTTTGAAAAGCTGCGGCAAAAAGACTACTGGATCTGTATCAACGATCAACCCTGGGAGCATCATTTTGAAAGTGACAATTACATTCAGTTAAATACCATCACAGCGCAGGAATTTGGTGAACTGCTGCAGAAACCATTTTTAAAAATAGCGGGAAAGATATCATTGCACCATTGGCAGGATGCGCCGGCATTTATGGTAGAAAGTTTCGAGGAGTTGGCAGGCTTGCTGAAATTAGGCGCCTAAGCGGTGAAACAGGTCTTTTACCTGGTATTCCCATAACTGGCTCTGATCTTTGATCTCTTTTTTATCAGCAAAATCTTTTATTACAAGTATTGTTTGATTGGTCACTTCTGATTTGTCGATGCTGAACTCAAAATATTCATCCTTATGAGCATGTAACCAGTGAAAGCGGATGAATTTATCCTCCTCGCTTTCCAGTAGCTGCGCCTTGTCTGCATTGCCATTCCACGAAAAACTAAACACCCCGTCACGCTCGTCTACCTTATCTGCAAACCATTCCTGCAACCCGGCCGGGGTGCTTAAAAATTCGTACAAAATTCTTGGCGAACATCTTACAGGGTATTCCAGCGTATATAAAACTTTCTTACTCATCCAGGATAGTTAATTGCATTCTTCAATAGTGCAATAATAACAAATAATATGCGGCAACAAAATATTTTCTTAGTTATTTTTGTTTAAGTACAACTCCGAAAGATTAGACGTTTTTTTTCGCTCTGCCACAGACAAAACCGCATTGGTAAATAAATTTTTTTTTCATGCTGGGAAAAACTTTAAATTAGACTACTCAAATCTGCTCTTATATCCAATGCTTATGTTTTTCCGCTATTAGTAATGTAAATAGTTTAAACCAACAGGCTTATGAGCATGCGACAGTTGAAAATCACCAAGTCGATCACCAATCGTGAGAGCCAGAGCCTGGAAAAATACCTGCAGGAAATCGGTAAAGTTGATTTGATCAGCCCGGAGGAAGAAGTGAAACTGGCAGAAAAGATCAAACAGGGTGATGAATCTGCACTGGAACGCCTTACCAAAGCAAATCTTCGTTTTGTAGTATCTGTTGCCAAACAATACCAGAACCAGGGCCTCACACTGGCCGACCTCATCAATGAAGGAAATGTAGGGTTGATAAAAGCAGCAAGGCGTTTTGATGAAACACGTGGGTTTAAATTCATTTCATACGCCGTATGGTGGATACGTCAAAGTATTTTGCAGGCTTTGGCAGAACAATCAAGAATCGTAAGGTTGCCGTTGAATAAAGTGGGGCTTACCAATCGTATCAGTAAGGCCTATTCGCAACTGGAGCAGGAGTATGAAAGGGAACCTACCGCAGAAGAAATAGCCATATTGCTGGATGTAGAAACCGATGAGGTATCTGCCACACTGGGCGCCTCTGCCCGGCACATCAGCATGGATCAGCCATTTTCAGAAGGAGAAGAAGGGTCACTGATAGATGTGCTGGAAAATCCCAATTCAGAAAGTACCGACATGCACCTCGTATTTCACGCCTCCCTCACCGAAGAGATCAACCGCTCCTTAAGTACACTTACCGAAAGGCAAAAAGAAGTGATCCGCTATTTTTTTGGTATCGGGGTAGATCATGCGCTCAGCCTGGAAGATATCGGAGAACGCTACAACCTTACAAGGGAACGGGTGCGGCAGATAAAAGACAAGGCCATCACCAAACTGAGGGCCGTATCCCGCTGTAAGTTGCTTAGGCCATATCTCGGAGCCTGAAAATTTCATACATTTGCGACCAATTTTTGATAGTGAACATCATCAATGTTCACTATTGTTTTTTCAAGAACTTCAAAAACATACAACGTGTTCAATTCTTTAAGTGAAAAGTTAGAAAGTGCCTTTAAGAATATCAAAGGCGAAGGAAGAATATCCGAACTCAATATTGCCAACACGGTAAAGGATATCCGCAGGGCATTGGTAGACGCTGATGTAAACTATAAGATCGCCAAAGAGTTCACCGATAGGGTAAAGGAAAAGGCGCTTGGTTCAAAAGTATTACTGTCCGTAAATCCCGGGCAGCAGATGGTAAAGATCGTGCAGGATGAACTTACCGAATTAATGGGTGGCACCGAAAGCGATTTTAATATCGGCGGTAATCCTGCCATTATTTTAATTGCCGGGTTGCAGGGTAGTGGTAAAACCACTTTCAGCGGAAAGCTGGCGAATTACCTCAAAACAAAAAAAGGCAAATCGCCGATGCTGGTGGCGGCCGATATTTACCGGCCTGCGGCGATCGACCAGCTGGAAGTACTTGGCGGGCAGATCGGCGTAGATGTGTATTCAGAAAGAGAGAACAAGGATGCCGTTTCCATTGTACAAAATGCCATTAAAGAAGCCAAATCAAAGAATAAGAATGTGATCATCATTGATACGGCTGGTCGTTTGGCAGTGGATGAAGTGATGATGACCGAAGTGGCGAATATCAAGGCGGCCATCAATCCGCAGGAAATATTGTTTGTGGTAGATAGTATGACGGGCCAGGATGCGGTGAATACGGCAGCAGCTTTTAATGAACGCCTTGATTTCAGTGGCGTGGTACTCACTAAGCTGGATGGTGATACAAGGGGTGGTGCGGCCTTATCTATCAAATACACGGTCAACAAGCCCATCAAGTTTAGCAGCAGCGGCGAAAAAATGGAAACGCTGGATGTGTTTTATCCTGAAAGGATGGCCCAGCGTATCTTAGGGATGGGTGATATTGTGAGTTTGGTTGAAAAAGCACAGGAACAGTTTGACGAAGCTGAAGCAGCAAGGCTGGAAAAGAAGATCCGCAAAAATCAATTTGATTTTGAAGATTTTAAAACACAGTTGCAGCAGATCAAAAAAATGGGTAACCTCAAAGACCTGCTCGGCATGATACCGGGTGTGGGCAAACAGGTAAAAGATCTCGATATCAACGACGATGCATTCAAGGGAATTGAAGCACTCATCAACTCGATGACACTGGAAGAAAGGCGCAACCCGGATATCATCAACCCCAGCCGCAAGCAGCGTATTGCAAAGGGCAGCGGAAAAGACTTGGCCGAATTGAACCAATTTTTAAAGCAATTCGAACAGATGAAGGGGATGATGAAGATGATGAACAAAATGCCGATGGGCGGCCGTATGCCGGGCATGGGAAGAAGATAAAAGTATTCACCACAGGTGCACAGGGCTGGTTATTACCGGCCCTTTTTTAACGGGTAATTAGTAGTAACTTTATTGATGTAACCGGCAACCTTTGCTGTATCATTTGCGATTATTGAGCAAAACCAGCAAAATAGCCGAATTTAAGGATCAATTACAAAATCGGAAACTTTTGCCAGACAGGCAGCAACTCAAACATATTATCCAGGGTTGCGTACAAGCAAACAGGCAGAGCCAGGGAGAGTTTTATAAACTCTACTACGGTTTTGCCATGGGTATTTGTATGCGCTATTGTAATACACATGATGATGCCATGGAAGTGGTAAATGATGGATTCATAAAAATATTCAGAACACTTCCGCAGTTTGAACCCCGGCACGAAAATTTTGAAGCATCGTTGATGGGCTGGATGAAAAGCATCATCATCAATACATCCATTGACCATTTCCGGAAAAACAAAAACAATTACCTGGTTGGAGATATACAGGAGGAACATCTTGAAATGACAGATGCTGTGGCAACTGCAATTGACAGGATGACGTATAAAGAAATAATGGAACTGGTACAGCGATTATCTCCGGGTTACCGCACTGTTTTTAACCTGCACGTTATTGACGGATTTAAGCATGAGGAAATAGCACAGCAACTGAATATTTCGGTAGGTACATCCAAATCGAACCTTGCCAAGGCGAGGGCCAATATCCAGAAGATGCTGAAGGAAATTAATTTAAAACTTTATGAGCAGCAAAAGGCCGTTTGAATACATAGAGGAAAAGATAAAGCAGGCTGCTGAAAATAACCTGCCCGCCTTTGATGAAAAGGCCTGGGAGGCTATGCAAAAAAAGCTTGATAAAGAAGAAGGAAAACGGAGGCCGGCTTTTTTATGGTGGATACTATTGCCTTTGCTGTTCGCCGGCGGAGGTTGGGGCATTTACAGGATGGCAGCAAATACAGGTAAACAGGAACAGGCTTCCTATAAAAATACAGCGATCCCTGGTGCAGCTTCTCCAGCAGGTAGTGCTGAAAACACAAGCAAAAGCACAGAACCTGGTGGGAGTTCCGTAAATGAAAGCAAACACTCAACCAGTGCAGAAAAAGCAGATACAACTGCTACTATGTTACCAACCGGCCTTGATGAAAAAGCCGTTGCAGCAACTCCTGTAAAAAAAGAGAAAGCAGCATCAGAGATTGTAAAAAGCAACCACCCTGTTGCCGGGGTTAATACAAATGATGCTGCAACAACAGCAGGATTGAAAACAGCTGCAACTCCTTCAGGGGCACACAAAAAAAATTTTTCCCGTAAAAAAAATGGCAGGGTAAAGGCTCATCAATCAACGAATGAGCCTGGGGAAATGAATGACGACGCTATAGTTACTCCGGAAAAAAATGTTCCGGCAATTGAGGCTGAAAAAACAGGAGATCAAGCTGTAACGGGGAATACAACCGGTCCCAATAAGGAGCCATTTTCGGTTACCGGAAGCGGCACCAGCAAAGATGTTGCATTTGTAGTGGCTGATAGTGCGAAAATTCCTGGAAAGGCAACCCCTGCTGTTAAAAAGAAAGCTGTTGATAAAAATAAATCGCCCAGGGGATTGTACCTGCTTGCCACCGTTGGTACAGATGCCGGCAGTACAAAACTGTTTTCTTACAGCAACAGTACCATTACACCGAAATTCGGGATAGGTGTTGGTTACCAGCTGAATAGTAAACTGAGCGTGCAAACAGGGTTGTACGTCAGCAATAAAAAGTACCTGGCCTTCAAAGACGATTACCACCCCAAATCCGGTTCCTACTGGGGCTGGGTAGACATCATCAATGTAAAAGCAGCCTGCCTGGTGTACGAGATACCGGTAACACTGCGGTACAATTTTGTGCGGCATTCTTCCCTGAGTTTCTACGGTACGGTGGGGGTCTCATCCTACATCATGCAGACGGAAGACTACAAATATTATTACAAAGCCTACAATACTTATCATGAAGCTCCCTGGCAGTACACCGGTAATAAACACTTGTTTTCTACCCTTAGTTTTTCGGCAGGCATAGAAAAAAAGCTCTCTGAGAAATTTTCACTGCTGGCAGAGCCTTCTTTCAGTGTGCCCCTCACGGGCGTTGGCGATGGCAAAGTTAAATTGTATTCCTCCGCACTACAACTGGGTTTCAGGTACTTTCTTTCCAAAAAAAGCAGGTGAGATTGGAGGGAAGATGCAGAGGAAGGAGCGACTAATGCACTTATTCTTCACGTATAATTACCAGCAGTATTAAATATTTGGATTTTGTTGTACAGCTTATTATCTTCGCCGTCCTTATTTAAGGAGAATTAAACCCTATTTGTTCACAACCCCAAAAAAATTTCTATTTTTTATGGCTGTAAAAATGAGACTGCAACGTCATGGGTCTAAAAAAAGACCGTTCTACTTTATCGTTGTAGCAGACGCAAGAAGCCCACGTGATGGCAAATTTATTCAGAAACTCGGTACGTACAATCCACTGACTGTTCCGGCAACCATCCAGGTTGATCGTCAGAAAGCGCTTGACTGGCTCCATAAAGGTGCCCAGCCAACTGATACTGTACGCCGCATCCTTTCTTTCAAAGGGGTGTTATACCTGAAACATTTGCTCAGAGGTGTAAGTCTTGGTTTGTTCGACGAAACTGTTGCTATGCAGAAATTCACTGCATGGACCACTGAACACGACACCCATGTTGCAAAGCGCCAGGCAGCCCACAGGAAAGCGAAAAGAGATACCCGTAACCAGCCTGTGATCAGGAAGGTTGAAACGGCTCCCGAAGCACCTGCAAGCAGCCCTGCAGAAGAAACCAAAACAGAAGAATAAGCACATCTGTTACAGTAATTCTTTTAAGCAATCTCTTTTGAGGTTGCTTTTTTTATTTTTTGCAAAAAAAAATCTTTCAGTCAAAGCCGCAAAGGAGCAAACTTGCAAAGGAGCTTATCTTTGTTCTTGCTGCTTCGGTATTTACATGGAATTTGTTTGGTTAAATATGCTTACATGAATCATTATTTTAAAATAGGAAAATTTGCTGCCAGTTTTGGATTAAAGGGAGAACTGGTGCTGCAGCACAGTCTTGGTAAAAAGACCGCTCTAAAAGGCCTCGAAACCATTTTTACCGAAGAAGGCAAGGACAATTTTATGCCCTGGTTCATCACAGGTACCTCCATTAAAAATGATGCAGAAACCTTTGTGAAACTGGAAGGCATCGATACAAAGGAAACAGCCCGTAAACTTACTCCCAAAGAAGCCTGGCTTACCGAAGCTGATTTTAAAAAGTTTGCCGCCAAATCATCTGCCATAGCCTTGCTTGGGTTTAACCTGGTGAACGAAGGGGTTGACCTGGGTGAGATACTGGAAGTGATCGAACAACCGCACCAGGTACTATGCGCCATCTTGCTGGATGGCAAAGAAGCCCTCATCCCGATCCATGAAGAATCCCTTGAAAAGATCGATCAAAAGAACCGCCGGGTACATGTAGTACTACCCGATGGCCTGCTGGATATCTACCGCTAATTTATTTTGTACATTAGTAAAGTGAACAAGGAAAATCAACAACGCATCGTTGCCCATTTTGACCTGGACTCCTTTTTTGTTTCAGTGGAAATTTTAAATGATCCATCGCTGAAAGGAAAGCCGGTATATGTAGGCGGGCACGACAGGGGCGTGGTAGCAGCCTGCAGTTATGAAGCCAGGAAGTTTGGTATTCATTCAGGCATGCCTTCCAAACAGGCCAGGTTGCTTTGCCCCGAGGCCATTGCCTTGCGGGGCACCCGCAGCGAATACAGTCGCTACTCCAGGTGGGTCACCCAGATCATTGCTGCCAAAGCACCTTTGTTTGAAAAAGCGTCTATCGATGAATTTTACCTCGACCTCACCGGCATGGAAAAATTTTTCAAGCCACTGCAATGGACGATCGATCTGCGTACCGCTATTATGCAGGAAACAGGCTTGCCCATCTCCTTTGGTTTGTCTTGCAATAAAATGATGGCCAAGATCGCCACCAACGAAGCTAAACCCAACGGTTACCTGCAAATACCATTTGGAAAGGAAAAAGAATTCTTAGCGCCCTTAACGGTCAATAAGATACCCGGCGTGGGCGATCATACCTACGAGGTATTAAAATCCATGGGCATCTATACCATTGCTGATATTAACCGGCACACAAAGGAAGAACTGGAAGAGCGGATCGGCAAATGGGGTATTGATCTCTGGAATAAAAGTTTTGGCATTCATACCAGTGAAGTGCACCAGTACCATGAATCTAAATCCATCTCTTCTGAAAATACCTTTGATGAGAACAAGACCGATCTTGATTTTTTAATGAGTGAGATCGTGCGTCTCACTGAAAAAATCGCTTTTGAATTAAGACAGGATGGAAAAACGGCCGGCTGCATTGCGGTGAAGATCCGTTACCCGGATTTTGAAACCAGTTCAAAACAAACAACGGTACCCTATACCTGTGCAGATGATGAAATTATCCCCGTTGCCAAAAAACTCTTTCACCAGTTGTATAAAAAAGGCCAGCCGGTAAGGCTGCTCGGAGTAAAGCTCAGCGAACTTACCAATGAAGCGGTACAGGCAGACTTGTTTGAAAACAAAGAAAAAAAGACCGACCTGTACAAAGCGATCGATGATGTAAAGAATAGGTTTGGGAAATTGAAAATTAAAAGAGCTTCTTCTAATTAATTATTACTTTAGGTAAAAAAATAATGTGATTACATCTAAAGCAGTAGAACTTTTCTACCTTTTTTTTGAAGGCATTATGCTTTTCCAGGTGGTGTTTTTCGGTATGGTTTACCTTATATCAAGACGAAGAGATGTTTTGTATTACTCTTTGCTAAACCTGGTTACTGCTATATATTTTTTTCTGAACGCACCTGATACATTTCTCGGTATTGACGAGAACATTGTTTTTAATTCCCCCATTTATCTCTATGTGAATTTTGCCTTATTACTAACGTTACTTTTTACTTACCTGATTTTTTTAAAGGAATTCTTTAATGATACGTTAGAAAAATACTGGTACGCTAAATTGATTTACAGGATCACAAGCTATACCATTCCGTTTCTGTATGTACTGTTTCTGTTGTTTGCATTTTTTGGCTGGGATACCAATATCATCTTTTATACGGCACATCAAATTAATGGCCCGTTCTGCCTCGTGATCCTGTTTTTAAATTATAAGGCAAAGGGATATAAATCACTTATGGTTTATGCCATGCTGGTAACTTTTGTCTGCCTTTTTTTAACACTGGTACTAACGATAAGATACAATGCCGGTGACAACGATACTATACTGGACAGGTATCCATTACTCATCGTAAGAGTCGGTATGTTGATAGACATTTTATTGTTTCAGCTTACTTTACTAAAAAGGTGGACAGAGCAGGAAAAACAACTGGCAGTAGAAAAATTACAATCCCAACTGGATGCAGAAAAGTTACGCAATAAGATCTCTGCCGACCTGCACGATGATATTGGAAGCACCATAAGCGGCATATCCATGTATAGCTACATGACGCATAGCCAACTGCAGGATGCAGATTATGATAAGGCAAAAAGTTCTGTAGCCATTATTCAAAAATCTGCCGACGAAATTGTTGGAAAGCTCAGCGATTTAGTTTGGGCAATCAACCCAAATCAGGATTCATTTGCAAAAATGCTGGAAAAAATTGAAGCCTATGGCGAAGAAATGTGCAGAACAAAAAATATTCGCTTTCAATCATCTTGCCAAAACCTTGATCTGATAAAAGAGCCAGGTATGGATGTGCGACAGCATTTATACCTGCTGCTGAAAGAAGCCATCAACAATGCAGTGAAATACAGCGCCGCAACGATCATACAACTCGAAACAACCTTTGTAAAGGACGTATTAAAAGTTAATATTGATGATAACGGTAAAGGCTTTGACACAGAGATTGCTTCCAAAGGCAACGGACTTATCAATATGCAGCAAAGGGCAACAGCAATTGGCGCTGCTTGTTTAATTCGTTCTGTATCCGGAACTGGCACAAGCTTATCTATTCAGCTAAAAATACCCCAGTGAGGTAGGTTTCATTTTCCATCATATTATGAATATTTAAGTATATTCGGAAAGGTTGTGAAATTATACATCTTCATATTGACCATAGTACTGCATGCAGTAACCGGCAGCATTTCCTTTTCACAAAAGAAGGATATTGCAAAACTGTCGCTTTTGCTCGAAAAAGCAACAGAAGATACTGGCAAAATAAATATTCTAAATGAACTCAGTTATAGTTCATATTTGAACAATGATGATTCCGGAACGCTGCAGTATGCTAAAAAAGCCCTCGCCATGTCTGGGGCATTCCAATACTTAAAGGGAAAAGGATTTGCCAATGTTAACATGGGGCATTACTATTTAACGCAGCGAAACTTTGATGAAGCTGAAAAACTATTTGATGCAGCGATCGGGATTGCCCCAAAAGCAGGCGATAAAAAGCTGACAGGCTTTGCCTACCAGGGTTTTGGCCGCCTTCATATTGAAAAAGGGAACTATGCTGATGCATTGAAAGAATATAATGATGCCTTAGCCATATACGAATTGCTTGGCGATGCAAAATATACCGGGTATTGCGAACGGGCATTAGGACCTGTTAATTCAAGGCTGGGAAATCACACGGCCTCATTAGCACATAGTTTTAAGGCATTAAAATATTTTGAGCAGGAAGCCGATGAGAATACCATTGCAAAAATTTATTGCGATATCGGCGAGTCATATTATAATCAGTCTATTTACCCGGAGGCCCTTAAGAATCTCTACCTGTCGCTGAAATATTTTAAAGACTCCGCCAACCCGGATATTGCCAATACACTACTCAACATCAGTGGCGTCTATTACTGGCAACACAGATTTGATGATGCCATCCTGATTCAAAAGCGGCTTTTGACAATTCGAAAAAAACTCGGCAACCAATTCCTGGTGGCTCACTCTTTTTTATCTTCAGGTAATATGCTTATAGAAGCAGGGAGATTGAGTGAAGGGCTTGAATATTTCAAAACTGCACAGCAACTTTATGCAGGAATGAAAGATGCCCAATGGGGACCCGGCTGGTGTTACAGCTCCATTGGCGATGTATATGAAAAAATGGGAGACTCCGCATTGCAGGCAGGAAATAAGTTAACTCAACAAAGCAGGTATGCGGTGGCGGAAGAAAACTACCTTCTTGCAATTAAAGCACTGCAACCTGCCATACAAAAAGGCGTAGAATCTGAGACTTATATTTTGCTGGGAAAACTCAGTATTAAGCTAAAGAAATACGCCCAGGCGAGCCATTATCTTAAGCAAGGGCTTGCTATTTCCAAAGACATAAACAATAGAGAAAATATCAGGATGGCTTACCTGCATTTGTCTGTTTTTGATAGTGCCAGCAACAATTTTAAACAGGCATATACCGACTATAGAATGTACATCCTGTATCGTGACAGCATTCTCAGTGAAGAAAGCCTGCGGAAATCGGAGGGATATAAAATGCAATACGAATTTGACAAGAAAGAAGATTCCTTAGAGCAAATGCACACTATAACAGCCACCCGGCTCCAGGCTCAAAAAAAGCAGCAGTATTTTTATTGGGTTGGCCTTGTTATGCTGTCATTGCTCTCCTTTTTTGTATTTGCCAATTTCCGTAAACAAAAGAAAATAAACCGGCTGGCTGCAGAGGCACATGCAAAGCAACAGGCAGCGCTGGAGCTGCAAAGCCAGCAGGCGATGGCAAATGAACGTCTTCGGATTAGCAGCGACCTGCACGACGAAGTAGGGGCCACACTCAGCGGTATCGCCATGTACAGCCATCTGGCCAAAGAACAAATAAAAAATCCACAGGCAGGCGCCATTGAAAAATCACTCAGCATCATACAAAGCAATGCCGGTGAAATGGTGAACAAACTCAATGATATAGTATGGCTGATCAATCCGGGGCAGGACAGTCTTCAAAAACTGATGCAGCGGCTGGAAGATTATGCCATACAAATGGCAGCAGTTAAAAACATCCGGGTAAAATCAAATATCAATGGGCATCATTCAGCAAATATTTTACCGGCCGAAACACGCCGCAACATTTACCTGCTGTTTAAAGAAGCCATCAACAATGCGGTAAAATACAGCAACGCCAGCTTGCTTGAATTGTATGTGGAGGAACAAGATAATGAGATTGAAATCTCATTAAAAGATGATGGCGATGGCTTTGATATGGAAACAGCAAGCCTTGGTAATGGATTAAACAACATGCAGCAAAGGGCAAGAGATATTAAAGCAGGTTGCATAATTGAATCGAACATTGGAAAAGGAACCAGCATCACGGTCTCTGTAAAAATACCCTGATGGGGTAATTGCTTTACAACTAAAAAGCTGCAACTTTATCATTACAACATGGAAATAAAAGTTGCCATATTTGAAGACAACAAATTAGTAAGGGATGCGCTGGAAGCCATACTCAACGGCACTGCTGGCTATACCTGCTGCGGCACTTTTCCTGATGGCAGCCGCTGGGAAGAAAAAATAAAAAGGGCAGCGCCCGATGTGGTGCTGATGGACATAGAAATGCCTGGCCTCAACGGTATAGAAATTGCAAGGCTGGTCCAGCAGCAATACCCCGATATAAAAATTGTAATCCAAACGGTATTCAACGATAGTGAGAAAATCTTCCAGGCACTGTGTGCAGGCGCTTCTGGTTACATACTTAAAAACGATCCGCCTCAAAAATGTTTAGAAGCCATCAAGGAAGTGTATAGCGGCGGTGCCAGCATGAATGTAAGCGTGGCAAAAAAAGCATTGGCATTTTTTTCGTCTGCCGTTTTTAATAATTTTCCGGTTACTGATGAAGAGCATAACCTGAGCCAGCGGGAGAAAGAAATATTATTACTAATGGCTGAAGGGATAGATTATAAATCCATTGCAGAAAAAATATTTATCGGGTATGATACCGTACGCACGCATGTAAAGCACATCTACAAAAAACTGCATGTAAACAGCCGCAGCGAAGCCATTACAAAAGCTGCACAGTTAAAGGCACTTTCAAAAATATAATCCCATTATTTTTGTAGCGGTAAGTTTTTATCCTCTCCGTTCTCTGCTTGTCAGCATGCCAATTTTTCTCCCTCCACTTTTTCAAATATCACCCAATGAGGTATTGATTTGCTTCAAATTCACCTGCAACTTTATCCTGTACTTTTTAAGTATAAGAGTTTGCTGAAAATCTTTATCAAGAGTAAGCTTCTATAAAATGATATTTATGAAACAGTTCCTTTTAATGCTGCTGGTTTTTTTAAATGTTGGTTTTTGTAATGCACAAAATCAGAAGGTGAAACCAAAGCCTGCCACAAAACCTACGGGGCAAACCCCGCCAACAGCGCCACCAAAACCTGCCCAACCTGAGCAAATGGAGAAAAAGAAAGATTCTGTTCCTAAAAAAAAAGGCACATTTGGAAAACCCCCGCAGTTTCCCAGCCTGGGAATAGAAAGAGATTACAATTAGGCAGGCAAGAATAAAGATTCATCATGAAATTAAATATAACAAGCGTAGGTTGATTAAAACAGAAACTTATGGTTCTTACAATGCTAATATTCCTGTTGTTTATTATTGCTTTTGTATTTGCGAAAATCGCAGATAAAAACAGAGACAAGTTTCAATTTGATATGCTGCCGAATGAAAAAACATTGCAGGTGGAAAATGATGTGACGTTTTTTGGGAGTCATAGGAGATTTGGAAAAACAGGTATTTTGTATTTAACCAATAAGCGGCTTGTTTTTTTTAGATATCAATTTGGGTTTCTGCAATTTATCCCTTTGATTGGAAGTACATTGGTAGCAGTTTTCCTGGATAAGCAAATATGCTGGGAATTTCCTGTAAACCAAATCATCACTTATCATTTTAAACCTACAGTAATTAAAACCAATAATGGCACCAGGCTGGGAAGCTTCGGGGAAACAAAACTACTCACCGCTAACAAGGAAAATGTTGAGTTTGATATCCCTTTAAAATTTACTGATTATACTAAGTCTGATCTACTGGTTGCATTGGATATTTTATTACTTCAAAAGGTATAGCGAAACCGGTGGAGGCATGTGAAAATAAGCACCGGAAAATAAATGCACTTCCGTGCTGTACAATAAAACAAAAGAATAAGCCAGGCAATACCAGAAAAGAAATTGTAAATTTTTACAGCAGGCGATACCCGGCCTTTTAAAAATAAAAAACAGCCTGTAATTCTACACACCCGAATATTGATAAATTAAAACTTAACCGCTATGTTTAAATTGTATGTCGCAATTTTTTTACTGCTGTGTAGCCCGGCATTGCTTTCAGCACAGTCAACCCAAACAAAGAAAAATGTAGGTAAAATAATATTTGCCGCACAACCATTTAGCAATGGCAACGTTAGCACAACTAAAAGTTTTAAGAGCAGCGATTTTATTTATGGGCAGCTGGTAGCAAATGGCAATTTTTTTTACGACTTTTTAACTGATGAGAAAGGAAAGATCGTGGACAAAGACAAAATTTATCCTAAATGGTATTTTCGTTATGCATTGTCTGTGTATAAAAATAATAAGTTTATCTATGCTGCAGATCAGGATGCATGCCTAATTACCAATATCAACTGGAATATCGAAACACTAAATTTTGATATATTACCCAGTAGTCAGAATGCTTCAACAACATTTGTAAGCAGATATTGGGACCGCACTCCGAAAGCTGCAACTTTGCATACCATTATGAGAGATTTACAGCAAATGTATTTCCCGGAAAGTGGGGTTTATACGATTAAAGTTTCGATTTTCAACGAGGCTTTTGATGAGATGGGAAAGGCAAAGTCATGGGATGACAATCAGTTATTTGAAGGTGAATTTGATTTTACGTTCAACATCAATGACCTTCCTAATATAAATGCAAATGCAATTGCAATTTCTAAAAAAGCTGATGACTTGAAATTAGAAACAAGCAAAATGCCCTATTCCTGGACAGATAAAAGTGCTGCCAGTGCAGCAGGATTCACCGTTGCACAAATTAAGAAAGCGTTTATTGATCTTAGAGATGCAGATGCGCAAATTATGAAAGTATATATTGAACCGACTGGGTCATGGGTTATTTCATACAACAAACTTGGTATCCCAACCGAACAATATTTGGATAAAAGAATTTATGTTTTTTATAAACTAAATGGGGATTGTAGGGGAGCAGATGTGTATATAAGAAAACGCTACCTCGGAGGTGGGAAATATGGACCAGCTAATATTTCTACAACTGAAAATAGTTTCTTCGAAAAGTATCCCTGTTCTAAAATGAAATAATTAAATGCAATACAGGTTGCCTATTTGATTTCAATATTAGTCACTAATGAAATTGTCACCGCAATTTTTCTTTTTTTTCTTTTTTTTGTTGTACTGTAAGACCGCAAAAGCATAAACAGCTGGTGTAAAGTTTATCACTGCAATAAGATCTGTTACAGATTATAAGAAAGACGGCGTAAGGGGAATAAACATTACCTGCCGGTACAATGGCTTGGCAGTGGAAGAAATCAACCATAACGATTCAGTTTTAGAAAATGCCCGGTTTAAAATTTCAATAAAGCTTTTTTTAAATGATGTGGCAATAAGCCCTGCTCAGGGCTATCAGCACCTGGCAAATCAAAAAAATGAGATCGTATTTACCAGGAATTTATTGCGGTCAGAATCGGAAGCATCTAAAATAGATAAGAAAGTGGATGTTTTTGTGCCTTACGCTACTTTAAAATTGCCCGCCCTGTGCAATTATTCCATTACTGCAAAAGCTGAAGTGGAAATGGAAATTGACATGGAAAGAAAACTGATACAGGCAATAGCAAATCAACACATTGCCTTTTATAAACCTGCCACCCACACTGCCAGTTTCGTTATAGACAGTATAGCAGTAAATACTTTAGATTCAAGGGGCAGGGCCTGGGACCATTCTCTTTTTACCAGCGATGCACCCGATATGGGCGTGGCAATTACATTAGCCAACACTATAGTTTGGCAAAAGTATTTCAATAATACCTACCTCTTTGCGCTGCCGGCCACAGCAAATACAATTTCATTTGCCATCAGTGAAGGTGACCAGGTAATCTTTTTAATTGAAGACGGGGATATCATGGTTAGTGATTTAATTGCCAACATCAGCTTTAAAAGCAATGAAGTAAAAAGTGGAGAATGGCAGCAGTATACTACTACAGGCGGTAATGTAAAAGCCTGCAGTATTTTTTTTAAAATAGATTGAAGCGATAGAAGTGCTTGATTATAGAATATATAAACAGCATGTCTTTGCTTATCCTGTAAAATCACCCAATGGGGTATTGAGTCTCTCCTGATTAAACAGCAATTTTAAATCGTAATTATAAGAGGCCGCCGAAAATTTTTTTAACTGACTAGAATTTAAAACAAAAGCGTTTTGTCATGAAAAAATTAATTGTAACCACATTGGTTTTGCTAAGCGTGGGGATAAGCTATGCACAAAAACAAAAAGTAAAAGGAACCTGCACCTAAAACCAACACCCCAGCACCGCCGGCAAAAACACCTCATCAGGCTCCAGGTAAACCAATACCAAGAAAAATGAAGCCTTCGCTTCAACGAGTTTAGGTATTGAAAAGTAGCGTGGATACGATCCTCGAAGACCAAAAGGCGACACAACACGTGCACATCAATAAAACTTATGTCTATAAATAAAATTTGTTTAATTAAGCAGCCTGTTGCTATGCTCCTCCAACTAAACAATAAAAAAAGAGTTAGCGATTTTCGGTTTAGCAGTCATGGAATTTCAAAATGGGCTGGGTAATACTCTTTAATCTATTACTAATAAAACAGGGAATGCCGAAAACCTGAAACAGAGTAGGCTGTAATTAATGAAATGTCAATACATGAGAAGATTATTTTTCACAGGGATTATTCTTTGCCTCCTTTTGTCAAAGAGTATAGCACAAGTAACAACAATCAGCAATACAAAAAACATTAAGAAAATAAATGACTCAACAATCTTAGTTTTTGATAAAGCTGTTACACCAAAAAATCAAATCTTTTACTTTCACGACTATGGTGGTAAACTTGTTGCCACATATTTTCCAGGTCATGTTGTATATAAAGGCATACTGGGAACAATAAGTGAAAAGATCTTTGGGCACTCAACACCACCTAAGCAAAATTGCTTTAAAGTGGCATGTCCTAGTGGGGCACCTGCTAATTCAGATTGTTGGGATTGCAAACCAGCAAACTAAAAAAATAAATTTGGCCTAAGTTGTTTATTGTTTGCACTGTAAAGTAATTTCTTGCCCAAGTGTAAATAGAAGACTTAATAAAGGGCATCTCTTAAAGGAATTACAATCTGGCTCCTTCAGTTCAGGGCATAAGATTACCAATCAAGCCGATTATTAATTTTGAAGCCATAGTAATGGCTGCTGATAATGAAATAAACCCTTGGCAGGCATACGGAGACTACTGTGACCGTTTAAATAATCCGGTTGAATATGGCGCTATTGGAAATGCGTATTAAAAAGAGGCCCTAAAACCAATGCAAAACCGGGAAATGTACCTACACAGCACGATTAGTATTACACATATTTGCAGCGACAACAATATTTCGGTTATTCGAAATTGACTTTGTATGGCAAACCCTTCAGGCATAAAAAACGGCTCCCGTTTAATTGGGAGCCGTAATCATGGTTGTTTAAGTTGTGTTGGTCTTAGAATTTAAATCCTTTTATCTCATCACTCTCACTTTTCTGGTAGATCATCCTGCCCAGTTCATCCAGTTTGTAATCGGGTGTTTTGTCGCCTAACAGCACGCTGGCAATATTTTTACCATCCGTTTTGCTTACAATTACACAGCCTGCACTGCTGGCCTGGTTATTATTTCCCAGTACGGTCATTACTGCCATAAAATCATTGGCCTGCCTGGTAGCTTTAAAACGTTTACCAATAGACGCAAAACTGGCAGCAGCTGCACCTGCAAAAGCAGAGGCATTTGCATTGGCATTTTTAATATCATTATCAAGTGCAGGGCTTGTACTGCCGTAATATCCCTTTGCGTAACTCAGTCGTGCGGCTTCTCCAGCCTGTTGTGCCGCCATCATGGTGGCAGCTAATCCACCCAGGCCGCTCAGCATTTTACCTGTTAAAGTTTTGCCCGGCGCTTTATTAAAGGAGTGCCAAACTAATTTGCCATCGTTTGAGAAAAGACTGGCATTTTGTTCTGATGTTATCAATATACCGTTTTCCCTTACCTGCAAACTGGTGGGGTCTTCCTTGCCATCAAACTTGATTTCTTTTATCCATTCCTGTATATCACCCGTAGTAAAATCAACTTTGTAAATAATGTCGTTGGCAAATACATAGCCCAATTTGTCATTCGCATTATCGCCGGCACATTGTTTTACTTTAAAACCTTTCTTCCATGTTTTATCACCGCTTTCAAGGTCAAGGATATTGATCTCATCACTCGTTCTGTAATACAAACCTTGTGGCACAATTTCCAGGTCACGAATATCACCATTCACTGACAATGGTTTTTTTGTAACCGACTTGCCGGCATCCAGGTCAATCAGGCTGATAAAGTTATCGCCGTTATCCTTTTGTGTAGCCAGTATCAGTTTGTTGCCAATCAGTTTGTAAGCATTCACATCACCTTTTAAATCTATTTCATCTTTCCATTTCTTGTCACCTGTTTCAGGATCAATGCAAAGCAGGGTAGCCCTGTTTTTACCACCGCCGCTGTTTTTAATTTTACCGAGCAGGCCACCGCCGCCACTGCCCTTGGCCATATCTTTTTGTGTTTTTTCTGCAGTAGCCACCAGCATGCCGTGTGTATCATACAAAATATATCCTACAGGTGATTCCAGTTCCACTTCTTTGGTTACGGGTTTTCCATCAGCAGGGTTAAACGCAAACAGCGCTTCCTGGTTCCAGAACCATATCCTGCTTTTATCATTGTTGCGTAAAAAGAACTGGGCGCTGGATGAAGTCGCATTGGCACTAAGGTCAACACGGCTTTTTTTACCAAACATTCCTTTGCTTTCTACCATAGCAGCAACAGGCTTTTCAGTTTTCCTGTCCTGGCTCCAGATTATTTCGCCACTGGCCGGATTTAGCTTGTATAAATTTTTTGTGGTGGCAATATAAATACCATCATCAACTGAAAGTCCATTGCTGACCACTTCTTCACTGTTTTTTTCAAACAATTTTTTTTGTTCCCATATTTTATGACCGTCAGCCAAAGAAAACATTACCATGGTAGGTTTGCCACTGCTTTTGCTGAAGCCATACATCATCATCGCATTCAGTTCTTTTATGTGTATGCGTTTAACGATATTCATGATGTCAAAATCTGGAGAGCTTGCAATCAATTTACCGTTTGATATGTCAATAATGGTATGCTGGGCACCCTTCATCAAGCTGCTTTTGATAAGCGCCGCATAAGGTGTTCCTTCTACTGCATCATAATTCTCTTCTTTTACATCATCCAGTTTATCGATCTTCCAGTTCTCTTCGCCTGTGTCTGGATTGAGCCCGTACAGGGCATCACCGGTGCATACCACGAGTATGCCGGCATCGGAGATCTGGTACCATTTTACATTACCGGGAAATTTTTTCACCCATTCTTTAGCGGGTGATTGTGCGTAGTTTGCCAGGGTAGCAAATACAAAGGTTAGAAGCAATAAATACTTTTTCATGTTTAACAGGTTTTATGCAGTAAAAGTATTTTTAATGCAAAAGCAGGACAATACCTTGGGGAGGGTATTTTGTGGCCTTAAAAACCTGTTTAAAAGATATTACTGCATCATATTGGCGGAAGTGGTGGAGGGTTTGCCGTATTTAGTATGCGCTAACGCTGGTTGTTTGTTCTTTACACTAACCAAATATAAATTATCAAACTCTTTTTCGGGAATATTCTGTTGGGGAAAATCGGTAATGCCCAGCTTATAAATTATTTTCTGAATGATGTTGCTGTGGGTGATAATGAGGATCGGTTCATTCCAGTCATTGTTTTGGCTGATGGCCTCAAAGAGTGCCGCACAACTTGTATCTGCAATGATCTGTACAGTATCAATACCCAATTGTAACTGCAGGCTGTCGGCGGTATGCTGGGTGCGTTTATATTGGGTTACATAAATGCGTTTGATCTTTTCTTTTTTTAAAGTTTTCATCAGATCGCCGGCTCTTTTATTGCCCTCATCCGTAAGTAAAGGGTCGGTGCCGGTTTGTTTTTCTGCATGGCGAACAATGAAAATCCTGCTCTTCCTACCCTGAAACACATCATTCTGGCCATAGACCATAGAGGCTGTTACAGCCATTATTATAATTAAAAGGAGTCTTTTCATAAAAATAAAGTTAGCCAAACCAATGGTTTATCCTCATTCAATATTTTTGACTGGAAAAATCCCGGCAGCCGGCGGTAGTTCATTTAATCCCGATTTTGGCCTTGCCCCCACATACCAAGTATAGGCACATTTTCGTTACTTTGCAGGCATTCTATAACCCCCTGGAAGATCAGATCACTATTACCCCGCTTTTATTTTTAGAACCGGGGTGGTTAACAATGTGGTTTACAGGGGAAAAGGATGGTCTTAACCATGTATTAAATCATATTATTTTATGTGCGGAATTGTAGGATACACCGGCCCCAGAGAGGCTTACCCAATAGTTATAAAAGGATTAAAAAGGCTGGAATACCGTGGCTACGACAGTACCGGTGTGGCTTTGCTCAACGGAGGACTTAAAGTATATAAGAAAAAAGGCCGGGTGGCGGACCTCGAAGAATTTGTAGTAGGTGCCGACCTGCACTCACACATCGGTATTGGACACACCAGGTGGGCTACCCACGGTGAACCCAACGACCGCAACGCTCATCCGCATACTTCTGCCAGCGGTAAACTGGCCATGATCCACAATGGCATTATCGAGAACTATGCCCAGATAAAAAAAGACCTCAGCAAAAAAGGCTACACATTTACCAGCGATACGGATACAGAAGTATTGTTGAATTTTATAGAAGATATAAAAAAGAACAATGAGTGCAACCTGGAAGAAGCGGTCAGGATCGCTTTGAAAAGGATCACCGGTGCTTATTGCATATTACTTATCGACCAGGATGATCCGCAAACGATCATTGCTGCAAGAAAGGGTAGTCCGCTGGTGATTGGAGTAGGTAAGGGAGAACATTTTTTAGGAAGTGATGCATCTCCCATGCTGGAGTACACCAAAGAAGTAGTGTATGTGAACGATTATGAGCTGGCCATTGTAAGGCCGGACGAGCTGATCCTGAAAAACCTCGGCAACGAAAAGATCACCCCCTTTATCACTACGCTGGACATGGAACTGGCAGCCATTGAAAAAGGCGGTTACGACCATTTCATGCTAAAAGAAATTTTTGAACAGCCCAGCACCATTCATGATTGCCTGCGTGGAAGGCTGGATGCTGCCAATGGCATCATCCGCCTGAGTGGTGTTCAAAATAATATTGAAGCATTTAAAAAAGCGCAACGCATCATGATCGTTGCCTGCGGAACCAGTTGGCATGCAGGTTTGGTGGCAGAATACATTATTGAAGAATTGTGCAGGATACCCGTGGAAGTGGAGTATGCATCAGAATTCCGCTACCGCAACCCGGTGATCAATAAAGGCGACATCATTATCGCCATTTCTCAAAGTGGCGAAACTGCGGATACGCTGGTAGCGATCGAAAAGGCAAAAGAACAGGGTGCCATTATTTTTGGAATTGTAAATGCAGTGGGGTCATCCATAGCAAGGATCAGTCACGGTGGTGCCTATACGCATGCCGGTCCCGAAATTGGAGTGGCCAGTACAAAAGCATTCACCGGTCAGTTGGCTGTGTTAACCATGATGGCATTGAAAATTGCCAGGGAAAACGGTACCATTCCTGATGAACGCTATCGCCATTTGTTATTTGAACTGGAATCGATCCCTGAAAAAGTAGAAGCATTGCTGGCCAATGCAGAAGCGATCAAAGTGATCGCAGAAAAATACAAGGGTGCTGCCGATGCCCTCTTCCTGGGCAGGGGCTACAACTTCCCGATTGCACTGGAAGGCGCTTTAAAACTGAAAGAAATCTCTTACATACATGCAGAAGGCTATCCTGCTGCAGAAATGAAGCATGGCCCGATTGCGCTGGTAACAGAAACCCTTCCGGTTGTATTTGTTGCAACCAAAGACAGTTACCACGAAAAGATCGTCAGCAATATACAGGAGATCAAGGCCCGCAAAGGCAAAGTGATCGCTATTATCACCGAAGGCGATGAAGTGATTCCGGGTCTTGCCGATGATGTGTTTTATGTGCCACCGGCAGATGAGATCATGGCGCCGCTGTTGAGTTGCATTCCGCTACAATTATTATCTTACTACGTGGGCATTGCAAAAGGAGTGGATGTAGATAAGCCGAGGAATTTGGCGAAGAGTGTAACAGTTGAGTAATTGATAATGAAATAATGGATAAATGATAACGCCTTCATTTATTTCTTTCTTTTCTATTGCCTCATAATAATTACCTTGAGATTGTAATTTTAATTATGCTGATCAAGACGATGCGGTTGACTAAAGAATTACCAATTATCAATTAACCAATTATCAATTGGCTTCATGAATATCATCAAAAAACATCCTGTAAGTGAGCTGGGGTATAATTTCATAGAAACCAAATATCTCCCCGAAGGGAAAGATGAATATTACCTGCGTTTCCAGCAGAATCCGCACAGCAAAAAATACCGCAATCTTACTTCACTCGAGATCGAGATACTGGTTCGCAACCGAAATACATCGGATGACTGGAATAAAATTTTGGTGGCTGCCGAGTTTAAGGCAGAACTGGTAAGGAACTGCAAGTTTCATGGCCTGATCCGCATCGGGAAAATGGAGCCCTATTACCTGGAGTTTCACAATTTAAGGATGCCTGTTGGCTTATACAATTGCACCATCATCAGTTGTGATATTGGTGACAATGTAAGTTTCGACAACGTTAATTACCTGAGTCATTACATCATTGGCAATGAAGTAATGATTGCCAATGTAAACGAACTGGCTTCTACGGATAAAGCAAAATTTGGCAACGGCGTATTGTGTGACGGAGAGGAAGAGAAGCAGCGGGTAGTAATGGAACTCTGTAATGAGAATGGCGGCAGGCGGGTGATCCCTTTTGACGGTATGCTGCCCGGCGATGCCCATTTGTGGAGCAAGTACATTGCCGACGAAGCTCTCATCAATAAGTTCAAGGAGTTTACCGATAAGGAATTTGACAGCCGGAGGGGCAACTATGCTGAGATTGGTGACAGAACGGTGATCAAAAATTGCAAGATCATCAAAGATGTAAAGATCGGTTCTGATGCCTATTTAAAAGGTGCCAACAAATTAAAGAACCTAACCATCAACAGTGATGAGAACCGTACTTCGCAGATTGGCGAAGGCTGTGAAATGGTGAACGGTATCATCGGTTATGGCTGCAGGATATTTTACGGCGTAAAAGCAGTACGTTTTGTGATGGCTTCTCATTCGCAATTAAAGTACGGCGCCCGGTTGATCAACTCTTATCTTGGCAACAACTCCACCATATCCTGTTGCGAAGTTTTGAATTCACTGATATTTCCTGCGCATGAACAGCATCACAACAATTCTTTTTTATGCGCTGCCCTGGTAATGGGGCAAAGCAATATTGCAGCCGGTGCTACCATCGGCAGTAATCACAACAGCCGCAGTCCGGATGGTGAAATAGTTGCCAACCGGGGGTTCTGGCCCGGCCTCTGTGTAAGTTTAAAGCACAATTCAAAATTTGCATCCTTTACCATTTTGGCCAAGGGCGATTTTCCTGCGGAGTTGAACATCCCTGTGCCTTTTAGTTTGGTAAGCAATGATGTGAGTAACAACAAACTGGTGGTGATGCCGGGATACTGGTTCATGTACAATATGTATGCGCTGGAACGCAATGCATGGAAGTATGTGGACAGGGACAGGCGTACCAACAAGATCCAGTTCATCGAATACGATTACCTGGCTCCCGATACCGTAAATGAATTGTTTGATTCCATCAACCTGCTACAGTCATTGACGGTAAATGAAAACGGAACTGCCATAGTACAGGGATGGGAAAATACTTCCCGTAAAACGGAGATCATTAAAGTACCGCAGAGCATCGGGCTTTTTAAAGAACTGGTGCAATATTATGCGGTGATGGAAATTGTAAAGCATACCAGGCAGCATAAGTTTGAAGGATTTGATGAATTGAAGAAAACACTTTCTGCAAAGATCCAGCGAAGCCGCTTTGTAAATATTGGCGGACAGTTGATGCCGGAGGAAGAAGTGAAGAAATTTTTGGCCCAAATAAAATCCGGCAAAATAAATGACTGGGATGCGGTGCATGAATTTTACAAAAAACAGGGCCAGGCTTATGGTACCTTTAAACTGCATCATGCATATACTTCGCTGCTGGAAATATTGAACATTACCCCCAGGCAGTTCACCGCAGACCTGCTGAAACAATTACTGCAGCAAATGCTGATTACCCGTGAGTGGATGTGCAAAGGCATCTATGAATCAAGGGCAAAAGATTACAGCAACCCCTTCCGCAAAATGGTGTATGAAACCACTGAAGAAATGAACAAGGTACTCGGCCGACTGGAAGACAACAGTTTTATTCAGCAGGAGATGGGCAAGCTGGATGCGGTGAAAAAAGAAGTGCGGTCCCTGATGCGGAAGCTGAAATTATAATATCACATCGGAATCGATCAGCTCTGCCAGGGTTTTCTTTTCAAGTATCTTCAGTGTTGCATCCCTTGTAATTTTCATGGCTTTGTACAGGCCACAGGTAGCTTCGTCGCAATCCTTGCATTTTTCGTAGAAATTAAGGCTTACACATGGTATGAGGGCAATGGGTCCGCCTACCAGCCGGATCGCTTTTGCCAGTGTGGTCTTTTTGGGAGATTGAATTAAGTAATAGCCTCCACCTTTTCCTTTCTTGCTTTCCAGTACGCCGGACTGTTTCAGTTCCAGCAGGATGGTTTCCAAAAACTTAATGGGAATCTTCTTTTTCTTTGAAATTTCAGAGATGAGTACCGGTCCTTCACCATATTTAGACGCCAGGTAGCCGAGCGCCTTCAGGGCATATTGGGTTTTCTTAGATAACATGCCGAAAAGGTAAGTAAAAAATAAAAAGTAAAAAATAAAAATAAAACCCTACCGATTTTATGGACTAATAGCTTATATTTGCTTTCTAAAACTGAAATACTATGAGTTTACGGTTAGGGGACGTTGCTCCCAATTTCATAGCGAAGACATCGCTGGGCGAAATTGATTTTTATGAATATCTGGGTGATTCATGGGGAATCCTGTTCTCTCATCCTGCCGACTACACGCCCGTGTGTACTACCGAACTTGGCAGAACTGCTGCGTTGAAGGAAGAATTTGCAAAACGCAATGTAAAAGTGCTGGCTTTAAGCGTTGACCCTGTTGACAAACACCTGGGATGGATTGGCGATATCAACGAAACACAGCACTGTACCGTTGATTTTCCTATCATAGATGATGACGACCGCAAAGTTTCTAACCTGTACGATTTCATTCATCCCAATGCATCTGCAACAGCTACTGTTCGTTCGCTGGTGATCATTGCCCCTGATAAAACAGTGAAACTCATCATTACTTACCCGGCTTCTACCGGGAGAAATTTTGTGGAAGTGCTGAGGGTAGTTGATTCATTGCAGTTAACTGCCAACTATAGCGTGGCAACACCCGCCAACTGGAAACAGGGTGAAAATGTAATTGTAGTACCTTCAGTAAGTACAGAAGATGCGATCAAAAAATTCCCTAAGGGCGTTGAGG
>APMI01013374.1_pt1 | contig 37385 bp, 31 predicted proteins | sample 667938 | NCBI WGS metagenome assembly APMI01 (sample SAMN01084076, study PRJNA167559) | wastewater metagenome | biome: Wastewater | place: Denmark: Ejby Moelle, Odense | collected 2011-11-28
CAAACGCAACTAGCCAACATCCAAGCTGCAAAGGTATTAAATTATCTCGAAGAGTGCATCCAGTGCTCTTTTCATTTTTAAATATTTTTAAAATATTTAGGCTGTCGCTGAAATCGTCACATCCACACTCGGACCCCAGTCCATGCTTAAAATGTTGCTCGACCCAATGGGCGGCATCGTCATGACCAACGATGGGTATAGCCTTTGTTATTTAGTAATGCCATCCTCAGAGAAATTGATGTCCAGCACCCTGCTGCTAAGAGTGTCATTGAGCTTGCTCGAGTTCAAGACGAAGAAGTCGGCGATGGAACAACATCCGTCATCATTATGACAGGGTAACTGATGATTGCAGCAAGGCCTTTCCTGGAAATGAAAATTCATCCAACCCAAGTTGTGTCAGCTTACTACAAAGCCCTCGATTTCGCAAAGAAAGTTATTAACAGCGTCGCTAAGCCAATCGACACTAACAAGGATGAGGACGTTTTGAAAGCTCTTCAAAGCTGTATAGGTACTAAGTTCGCCAGCAGATGGGGCAAGTTGATTTCGAATCTCACCATCAAAGCAACTAAGACTGTCATTAGAGCAGGCGCTAAAAATAAACTTAATTTGGAAATTAAAAGATACGCACGTGTTTAAAAGATTCCAGGAGGAACTCTTGAAGAATGTGAAGTTTTGGACGGAGTTATGGTCAATAAAGATATTACTCATCCTAAAATGAGAAGAACAATTAAAAATCCAAGAATTATTCTTTTGGATTGCCCATTGGAGTATAAGAAAGGTGAGAGTCAGACTAACATGGAGCTCAAAACTGAAAGCGCGATGACTGACGCTTTGGAACAAGAAATGCAGGAAATTGCTTTAATGTGCAACTATATCTTGAAGTGGAAACCAGATATCGTTATCACTGAGAAGGGTGTGTCTGATCTTGCCCAACATTTCTTACTCAAGGGCAACGTATCATGCATCCGAAGAATTAGAAAGACCGACAACGTCAGAATTGCTCGAGTTTCTGGAGCTAAAATTGTCAACAGACCTGAAGAAATCCAATAATCTGATATTGGAACAGAGTGTGGTCTCTTCGACATTAGAAAAATTGGTGACGAATATTTCTCATATTTCGTTGAGTGCAAGGCCCCAACCGCCTGCTCTATCATTTTGAGAGGAGCCTCTAAGGATGTCCTCAATGAAATGGAAAGAAACCTTCATGATTGCTTGGGTGTTTCCAAGAACATTTACTCAGACCCAAGACTTTTGCCAGGAGGAGGTGCTGTATAAATGGAAATCTCTGCCAGAATCAATGAATAAGCAAGCAAATATGAGGGCCTTGAACAATTGCCCTTTAGAGCAGGTAAATTTATCATCTAACATAGTTGGTTATGCTTTGGAAATTATTCCAAAAACTTTGGCGACAAATTGCGGTATGGATGTTGTACGAACTATTACTGAACTGAGAGCCAAACACGCAGAGAAAGGAAACGTCGCAATTGGAATTGATGGCAACAAGAAGAAGATCACCAATATGGAGGATGCCAATGTATGGGAGCCAGTTGCTGTAAAGAACCAAGTGCTTAAAACTGCAATTGAGGCTTCATGCTTACTTCTTAGAATCGATGATGTCGTTTCAGGAGTTAAAAAGAGAGAAAAAGAAAAACCTCAAAGTGCTCCTACTCCCTAGGAAGCTGCTGAGACTTTCGGAGATGCCAGAGATGGTTGATTATGGTTAACATTGTGTTATTTAATTTAAATATAACTAACAATAAACATCAAGAACATAAGCATGTCAGAACAAGTATTTCAAAGGCTCAGACAAAGTACTCAATATCAAACTCAGGCATTGATAAGCTCAAAGCAGAGCGAGAGTAACTGAACAACTAAATGAACATTGACAGAAATGACTTAGCAACTGTCTAAAATTCAATGACAGAATTAATGCGAGAACTTGACGCTCGACAAGGAGTAGTACGCGAAAAATAAAGAAAATTAATGGAAATAGAGAAAGCTATAAATTAGACAGAGAAGTCATACGAAATTGTACATTAATAATTAACAGCAGATAGTAGATACGACCAAAAAGCTGTCATCAGCTTTGGACAGCGAGTCCAGTCACCTCAGGGGATTTGTGCGCAGATGATCATATATTTATGTATATAGATCCATCAGAAACTCTTGTTTGAAAATAATGAGAACTCTCCATATTGAGCTTGAGATTGAGATTCAGTGTTAACTCCAATATCTACTTTATGAGCGTGTCTCATCATTTGCATTTAAGCTTTATGTTTTTAAGTTTCCATCTCGTGCTTCTTCACATCTTTCCAGAATTATCTGCCCTATCTGATGAAATCAGGAATCTTCCACAATGTAATTCCGAATGCTACAAGAAATAATGCTCTCCAATACAGACTGCTGAGAAGTCTGATGAATACGTTCTGAGTTTTCTTCATGATCATTTGAGCTAGTGTTTAGTCGTGAGTCTTCTTTATTCTTTAAATAATGCGTTGAGCAAACCAAAATGGCGTGTACCCTTCCGATTTTTGCTTTTGTTAGTTTTGAGGAGGCTGTTCTTGTATAACTGGAGGTTTTGCAGGAGCGGGTTCAGATTATTTTTGAGGGGCAGGCTTATTTATAACCGTTACTTTCTATATGGGTTTCCTGTTGACCTAGTTTGAGCCTATTTTTACTTTCTCAGTTAAACCAATTATTTTTTCCTTGCTTTTGTTTATAATGTCCGACTATGCTACTTTTTTGCCATAGTCAACAGTCTTTTACTTGAGCTATTCCGCTCTCTTACTAATAGTTTGATGACTCGATGACAAACCGTCCTTCATACTTTATTTAATTTTCGACGAATAGTCAGACAATGACTATTTTGCTTTATCTTTATACTAAGCTGTGCTTTTGGCAAGCTATTATGTTTTCTGTGCTATTGTCTGTTGTCCTGTTTCAATCTTCTGCTTAGCCTTATCAAGGTATGAGTTGAGTGCTTATTTTTTACTTTTGATGTTATCTTCATTTATTATTTTGTCCTTATATTGATTTATCGTCTACTTAGTACTTTTAGATAACTCGCTCGATTTGTTCTTTGCTACTTACTTTATTTTCTGCGTGTATTATCGCATTTGATCGAGTTTGCTTGACTCCTATTTTATTTTCTATAATGCAGACTTGTCAATATTATTGTTAAACTAAGGTGGATTATTGATTGTTTTAGGAGTAGCAGATGACGGGTTGATTTTCGATAGTCCTAACTTTGATATATTTTTGAGTCTGCTTAGGAGATTCTTCTTGCACATGCTCAATATAACACTATTGGTGAGCTAAATTAAAATAACAAATATTAAGTATATTGAATAATTCATTATTCGGTTGATTACTGAGACATCTTCCTACTATACAATTTGTTATACTAATGAGCAACTTTCACTCGATAGTTGTTGTCCATAGCAATTGGATGCTCTAATGATTACAAAAATCCATAAATTTATAGAAACTTCTACTCGCTGTAACTACCATAATTCACAAAAATTTGTTCATCCTTCTTGATCAATACTTTAGAGGTCACTACAAAACGTGAATTTCCTTATACTTTGCACTGACTCTTCGCTGAGTGATTAAATATTTATAAGTAGGGAGCAAGAGCACCCACATCTGACATTTGGTCTTCGTTGCAGTAATAGTGTACAGCTCGAGATTCGATCACAGAATAAAAATAGACTACTAAACTTAATGTGACTTTTTCTATTTCAGAAGCATCTGCAAACATACGGTACTCCCACTTCTGGGCAGGATTGTTCCATAAAATCTTTATCTTTTGCTTGATAAATTCGTATTCGTTTTATAATTGCTGTTTCTTTATGTTGATTCTGTCAATTAGCTCTTTATCTTGTAATAGATTTAATTCTTACGCTGACCAGCAAATAAGACCTTGCATCTGTTTGGGTAAGATTTAAAAATACTTAAATACTCTAATCAAGTCTTCACTATTCTGATTTTTTGTTACGGACACAGCTGCCAAAAAGTAGGCGAACAGTACCTTACTGCTAACTTTTTAACAGTTCTTGAGATCATAAAATTAGAATCGCTCAGAATACATGTCACATGTTATAAATGTACTATCCAAGACAACCATAAGCTCTTCCCTCGGTTAAATGTCTTATTTAGCATAGAAGCCTTTACCGAGCCAAACATCTTCACGAATTTCGATCTTTTTGCTGATGACACAGTCATTCATGATTATATTACTGATGTAACACATGTAGTAGAAAATCACTTGACTTGGAAAATATAATCGTCCAGGGATATAAAATCCGCTTCAATTAGATCCTCGATTTCCTCACGCACCACATTCACCCTTCTTTGATTCAGGTCGATCATGTATTGCAACAAAATGAGAGCATGATTTCGCAGTTATTCGTCTGACTCAATGTTGGCTTCCTTCACAATTATCTTACGCCTGCCTGGCTCTACTGACTGTTATGGCCATACTTAGGGTAAAAATGTGCATTTCAGTGGGTTTTCGGGTAGCACTCTAGTCAGAATGGGGTTGAATTTAAACGGAGTCAGTATCTTTTTAGAGTTGCCAACTAGCAGTTGTTAAGCCTCTGTTTGACTATCTATCCTGATTCCGAAATCTATGTTAAAGCATAGTTACAATCGAATACAAACAGCCATTTGTGAATGTTAAACTACTCAAGTTACAGAGCATGGACAAGCTCAATTACTTTTAGCCCAGCAAGTAATAGATTTGTGCAAGTTGAGAAGGACTGCTTTGTGAAAATTTGAATAAGCAGTGTGATTAGACTGGGCCAGAAAGAACGAAACATTCTACTTAGAGCTCCTTCTGACAACCTGATAAACAGGATTCTAATACAAAACAAAATTAGGATAAGCAGAGCTGGAGATGGATTTTCAGATTTCATGACTTCATTTAGTGATTCCAGCACAATTCGTAACTTATTTTCATATTTATCGACTCTGCCAGCATATATTACGAAGCACACTCTCTCAAAGTTTTTAATCTTAAGCCGAGTTGACTCAGCCTTGCGTGTAAAAATATCGAAAAGTCCCTACTTAGACAATAATTCTCCTAGTAGATCGTTGCTTTCAGTATAGCAGTCGATGATGTATTTCCAGTTATTAAGCGTATTTTTTGTGCACTTGAAGAAATCCTAAATAAACAATAAATTACATTTCCCATATAAATTTCATAAATATTTCTTTTCATGTTCTTAATAATATCTGTTTTGAAGTTTGGTTGATTTAATAACACATGCAAGAACTCGGCAACAGTTTCAAGATACATCTGGTTTTCTGCTGACTTATTTTCATAGAGTGGGAACAGCACAAGCAACCATTATCGTGTCTAAAATAGATTAATTTATTACCATGGCACAAACTTTTTGTATGTCATTTTCGAATATATTCAGTAACAGAGGGATAAACAATTTACTAAATGTTTTAATACAGGCAGTACTCAGATACTGCGCATAGACATCTTCAGTCAGGTTAGTCCATTTATTGAACAAGAAATAGTTAACCATATCATTAGGAGGAGTCAGATGATCATGCTTCCTATTTTTAGTTGATTATTGGTAGGCAATTGACATATGATGCATTGTTGGTGGGAATATTTTAACAAAATCGAACAATGATGACTATTTTTATTATTACTTTGTAAAGATGTTGAATAGTCCTGTTTTTATTTATACTCGGTGGGTGAAATTGCGAGATTTTGCTATGATGTAAGTCAGTTCTTATAATAATTATTTGGCCATTTATTGAAAATCAATTTTAAGTCTCTGATTTTCTAAATGTAAATCCCTAAACGATATCCTTTAATAAAGACAGTATAAAATTTATACGATCCATAGTTTTGTCTGGATATGTGTGGTGATTTTGAGACTCTTTATTAAGTGTAAAGTTGATTAAACAAAACTATTCACTCTTCGGTCGGCCTTTGAATTCTTAAAGCTCAAGTTGCAATAAAGGAGGTAGAGGTAAAGGAAATATGTGACTTGGTTTTCAATGAGAAGGACCTCAGTATTGTAGTGAATTGAGCCTCTCGGTAGAATTAGTTTAGTGCCTTTGAAATATTTTCCTATTTTCATACAATTAGAACTTTTTGTAACTGCCTTGATTACGGCGGAAGGATCCACACTGCCATGAATGAGCACTCGCGGATCACCTTTCAAAATTAAGAAGTTAATAATTTTTATTTCATAATTTTCCCATAGCGTTTAGAAAATATCAAGAACTTCTTTCTTTAAGCCAGTCATATTTCTAATTTATTCTTGAAGTTGCTCGTAACCAGCTTTGATCATATCAAGTGAAACTTGTTCATACTTAATATCAGAGAAGGGAAAAGACTGTAATATAAGCGATAACAATTTTTATATAGGTAAATCTCCAATATTATTTTTGATAGAGACATTGACTAAAAATTTAACTGAGTTCCATAATTAAATAACTTGAGCATATCGAGCTTATACATTGAATGTTGATTGTAGTTAGCTTTTTTTATCAATGGACATTGATATTTATGACTTCTTTCGCTTATTTGATGAAGTGCTTGACTTCCCCTTAATGATTTCTTCAAGTGAAGTCACATCATTCTCTCTCAGCATAAGGAACAGCTTCTCCAATATTATTGTTATTATTTAGGACATGTACTTACTATCCTTAGTCACATCGGCGAACACTTGTGTTGATTTTTGAATAAAGTCGATGTAAAGAGTTCTCACGTAAGGAACTGAAGTTTACTTCATTCCCATAGCCATTATTTCGTACATCTATGAGTTTTCTACTAAAGTTTTGAGCTTGTCCACACTTTGTTCATTGTCCTTAAATGATTTGAAAAGATCGACCATAGAAATAAAATATTACACTATCTCAATTTATCTTTAATAGTTTCCTTTACCTCCTAAAGTTTTTCTCAATAATATCATAGTCCTCTCGATAGTAGTTTCTACAAAGCATAGTTTCTCAGATATATCACCAGCTTTCTCCATTAAGAATTCAAGCATGCTGATGCTGTGAGCTTTCAAATCTTCATCACCGTCCTGAATGCACTAGAATATTTTATCAATGAGAGGCAGGAAATATCTTTACCTTTGTAAAAAGAAGAAAGTTGTGAATTATGATTTCTGAATTAAGAATACTCTTTGAATCATTTTGTATATGCTTTTCATTACATCAATTGAGCTATCTTTCATCAGTTTATAAACAGGATCGATGACTCTGCTGCATATTTGCTTTGAATTCTACAGCCATTTTTTACTGAGCTGTTTATTTAAGTGATTATCTTCTTCCAAATTTTTGAGCATTCTGATGACACCTCCATCAACTTCACCGTTCATTTTCTTCCAATAAATTAGCCATTATGAAGGGTCTACTCGATCAATTAGAGAGTTGAATATGTCAGGGTACTTATTTTTGAAAAGCTTGATGAATTAAATGCCTTGATCTTCATATAAATGGCAGTTCAACAGATTAAATATCGCAAAGAAAACATCTTTTTTCTCGCTTTCGGTTAAACCTTAAGGCTTGATTTCAAGCAGATTTGTAAGACAAACGATAGACAATGATATTTGATTCATATATGGAAGCAATGTTTATTTTGCAGGTTGTGGATGCAAAATCAACAAACCTGCATATACGCTATTTGTTGGTCTCAATGCAATCAACTCATTCAACAATTCAACTGACTTCTCACTTATGGATCTTTTATTCGGAAAAGTAATATATTTGATGAACTTATTGCACAGATCGAGTATTTATATAGCTATCTTTTAATTTGCAATATTAGTTTTAGTTAAATATTTTAATAACCATTCAATAATATCGATAACTTCTTCTGATGGAATTTCAGATTTGTTTGAAGTTTATATTTGCTGCTTGAGAGTGTAGAAATAGTCGATAATTGATACTACTTATTTTGTGACTGATGGATTTTATATTGCTTTCTCGCTCATAATTTCATTCTCTACTGATTTAATAAAGATATCATTGCTAGGCTAAATAACATTATTTGAAAATTATTGAACTCTTTTCTGACTGATATCGGAGAATTTCAAGAATCCCAGCACGTCATAAGCCAAACGAGGCAAAATAATGTCTCTTAAACTTTCATGATCCTTAAACAAAATTTCAAGTACTACGAGATTTCCTTCACAATGAGCATGATTCTTTAAATTCTACTAAGAGTGAGCTAACATTTTCTATAGTGATACTTAAATCAAGTGCAATTAATAAGCTCGTTCATTTTAGTCTATCGTGTAAATTCCTTCAGTATTGGGCTGACCAAAGAGATAGGTGTAAATTCTTCTAGTTAGAGAATACTCCTTAAGTTTAATTATTTGCAAAAGCACAGATACTAGATTAATACCATCTCTCTCGGTAATAAGATTCTTTTGATCTAATTTCAAGTAAAATATCATCATATCTAATGCAGACCTCTTGACCAAGTTATCAGATGTAGGACTCTCTAAACATTAACAAAGTGCACTCACGACCAAATTGGAGAAATTTGGGAATCTTGTTTTAGGAGAATCTTCAAGATTTTTAACTTTAGACAACTGTGAAAATATTTCAATGTTTGCTTCGTTTTCATAACTATCACTGAGAAAAGAGTCATGCAAACTACCCAGAATGTTAGTTGTTTATGTTTCGTTGTGCACAATATCTTTGCTATTAGGACTTTCAAGCTTTTATTATACTTTTTAATTTTAGTTTTTTTCAGTTTGAGTAACAGGTAGTTTCTCATCAGATACTGAGTCTCTTCTCTTCATTTTATCCCTATCTTTGAAAGTCTTCATAAAATACTTGAACCCAGCCATGCGAGTTTTAGGGGACTTCAAAATATTGATCCAGACCGCTCCATCGACCCACATGCGGCCATAAGAATTGGAAACTTTATCACACAATGCGTATATTCTTTTGACGAGCTATTCATTGTTTTCATTAAGACCAGTTAAGAGTCCGTTCATGAGACTGGTGATCATCTGTAGGCAGTCAGAAGTCGTGATATAGAAAGTTTAGAATATTTTAATCAACTAAAGTTTCAAGGACGAGCTGCTGTACTCAAAAAAGGGAAACAGCCCAATGGAGAATAATGGTAGTAGTTGATTTTTACAGCCAAAGTTATTCAATATAGTGCTATACACACTCAGAGTGTTAGTGTGTACTCCTGCAGGTAAACTAGAGTTTAAGCACTGAGCTAGCCTCTTAGCGAGCTGTATTTTATGAGGGAGGTTGAAATGCTTTCTCGTGGCAAGGACAGGTTGTAGCCGAGATAGCCAATTGCCGATGTCAGCCCACTATCTGTTTCGCTCGAAATCTTTCAACAGGGATGAAATTTGCCTGCTTAACTGTTCTGCATAGGAAAATCTGTACCGTATTATTTTGTTGTCTTCTCTGATTTCTGCATATGTGCTCGATTATAAATAATATTGTTTAGCAATGATTAAAAATATCTACTTGAAACTTTTTTCACGCCTACGCATCAAATGTAATAAGCTTTTGATTATTTTCCCGTCAATAGCTGACCATCTTTCTTGAGGACTAATGATTAGGACTCAGTCTTCTATTGTCCCTTGAGATCTATCTTTCTGACCCTATCTTTCCATCCACGAACTTGTTGCATGCTCACAATTTAATCCTCCAGCTACTCCATAATTTAGAGTTCATGCCTGTTAGTTTTGAGGTCATACTTCAATAAAACAAGCCGATGGGTGGTATCTTTCATGTAGATACTCATATCATTGAGATTTCCTAAAAACTATTCGATGCCCATTAGTCCTTAATATGACTTGAATTGGATTTCCTGTCTAATACTGAACCCGCGGTTATCTTTAATCTACACTAATATGATCATTTTCTGGTAGAGAACAGCAATAAGTGACTAGTTTATGGCTTGAACCCTTTGAATATGCAGTTTAGGCGCGAATATTTACATGAATTCTACATTTTCAAGCTAGTTCACACTGAGATTGTTGCGGAACTACATGAATGCTTCATTTAGCATCGAGAAATATGAAGTCGGTCTCACTACTCCACTCGCAACAGAGCAATACCATATTTATTATGTGTTGTACAGAATTATACGGTTTTGAGACAGTTTAAGTAAATTAGGGTGTGACTACAATAAACCTGTGTTGGCTGAGTTTTGTTATACCTTTAAAAACTTAGGTGACAGATTTGTTTTCGCTAACCAGTTTGACAGATATCTACTGGATTGATTGCCTTGTTGGTTTTTAAGAGGTAGTAGTGAACTTTGCTGATATGTAATACTGCCTGTATGTAGACTTCCACATATAATTTTACTGCCAGCGAGCATAGCAATACTATTCTCACATGCAATCATAATAATTAGCCCTTAAGCATAAGGCAACCCAATAATTTCCTATATTTATATCCTGATATCCTCCTCCATATCCTTAATTAGATACTTCTTCATGAAACTAGCAAGCATATAGGTACCCTCCTAACTATTATAATTTACTAACGTAAACCTATCCTGCTGCTGAGATTTAATAGACAAATCCACAAATAAATGCAATGCACCATTTGTTAATATCTATGGCAGCTGAAGTATTGTCACTGTGGATTTGTCGGCCTGGTACGTGTGGATTTGCTAGTTTGAACATATTATCAAATATGTGCCTATTATTGTCATTATGTGAGCAGTTGTGTTTATTACTACTTAGAAACTATGTATATGCTAGTTTCTATCACAACCTGCATCTTTTATCTATTTTAATTTTATTGACTATTTCTACTGAATACGTAAGACTTGCACTGAATTGTCCCATAATGATACAGCCCATATATTAAAATTATTTAATTTCACAATACTTCTGATCTCCGCATCGAAGCAACAAATATGCATTCTTTTAGGTTTAGACTCAATATTGAAAACATGGACTTGCCTCTCAACTGCCAACAAAACGTAGTTGTTCAATATGCAGCCAGCAATAACAGATTCAGTGTTGCCTTCGAATAAATCTGAAATGCTAAATCGTGATTTTGCCAACTGTAACTTCGATGGGGTTAGTTGCTGATTTTGAAATGATAGAAACAAAGTTTACTATTATCCTATAAGTGTCGGCTAAGGGCTTCCCAAGTTGACTTTAACTATTTCGCTCTCATCATTAATAGGTTGTTTTTGTTTCTTATCTATTGCTTCCTTATCAAACCCAAAACTTAACTTAAGAGTGCCAATAATGGGACTGCTTAACCAAAGTTACACACTCTGGTTCTTGAGCTGATATTTGACCAACTGTGCCATTTTAATAAGCATATTGTGCTGATACTAATCATAAGCAGCCAGAATACGATTGTTTGTTATTATCTTTTTCTCCACTTCAAACCCTATTTTCTTGGCCACTGTCAGATAATTACTGAATTTCATTTGATGTAATGTAGATTATATAACTGTAGTCTGTAGATTTGGTAATATTGTCTTGCATTCATCTTTTTTCTAGTACAGGACGAGTTCAAGTCTCATAGTTATACCCATGCCAGGTTGTGGTTTTGATGAATCTAAAGGACAATAGTGTAAGATTTGATGCTGCTCATTTTTTAAAGTTGTGATTGGTTCAAGCTTAAAGGTTGGCAACATTTTTTGATCTTTACTTGCAGTTACTGCAATCAAGAATATCTGAGATTAGCCATTTATAATCAAGCAAGCAAGACAATTCCCTTTCTCTGCTGAAGTTAGACTTGAGCAATAACTATTTTAAGGCAACACTATATCCTGAGTAATATTTTTTGCCCAAGCAATTATTTTATGTCCCATGTTAATAATAGCGATCTTGTCCTGCAGAACTATACCGAGTGGCATAAACGGTAGATTGAGTAGAAAATCAATTCCAGTCATTATTTCATAATCTTGCAGATAAAATTTAAGAGCACTACAAACACCTGAGTCAATATCTTCAGTCATCACAGTGAGCTCATGTGTGGACAAACTATAAGCAGAGCTGATCACTCTGCTTTAATTGTGAAGTTATAGTAACTACTTACCGGTGTACTTGCTAAAAAGATTGCTTTTTCTATATTTTTGGCTGCCTATATTTTAAATTTGATATGGTTTGTTCATTTTAAGAGTGCCTTGTCCGATGTAATTGTACTAGATATTCCCATTTTCTTTAACAAATACGATCATGAACTGACTTTCTTACACTAAATGAATGCCAATAACTCTGTTCTACGTATTTTAGATCACACTCTGGCTACTAACATTAATATGAATTGCATTAGATTTAGTATCACATACAATTTCATAGGCAGTCTAGTTACCAGTTGAACTCACCACTATCACATAGTTCTTGCCTGTACTTTATATGCAGTCGAAATGCTGGATTGGAGACTATGAACTAATTTTATTATGAGGGTATGCTGCATTTATGTCAATGATGTGGATTTCATAAGGGGAGTGCTTGAATAACCATAGTTTACGATTTGCTGGCTTTGCGGGTAATGAGATCACTTTGAGATGCTTGCCTATTTCAAACACATTTTTAAAATCAGATTTGATCATATTATTCTGTGCTACAGCTGTAAGACCAAATCAAAAACAACCTCAGTATTAATTATTATTCTCAGACAAATACAATAGTCAGTGAGCGTTGAATGCAAGTTAGCTATTTTTAATAACAGATTCCATATATTTGATATTCTTGAATACGAAAAAAAGAGTGCATCTATCCTCTTATTTAATACAGCAGATGTAATACGATAAGTTATTATTTGTTAACAAATATCATGCATCAAGAACTAACCTACAACCAGAAACTAGAATAAGTTGAGGCTATAGCTATAGCGCAGAAGATAACAAAATCTCTACTGACTCCACTATGCATCAGGCATCATGCGCGAGATCATTACGGGTATTAAATTGGTACTAATGACGACGAAATAAGAATGAGAACTAATTTTTAAACAAAAGATATCGTCATTAAGAATTGGATGCTATCAACATCTAGAAAATACTCATTGAAAATTTGATTTAGGAGATTAATGATGAGGTAGACCAGCTGAAGGGACTGTTCTATCGGATTGAAGATAATATTCGATTAGTGGCTAAACTCAGCAAACAAAGGCTGTGTAATCATGCCATATTATACAATAAGGAAGTTGTTGGATAGTGGCGATTGGTTGAATGCGAGTATGCGATGATTGTGCTTAAGCCTAACAAGTAAAATACGCGATACTCCATACTAAGTTTCTTCCCACTCTTGCCAAGAATCTATTTGAGCCATAAAATCATCATATACACATTCAAGGAAATAGAATTTGAAGAAAAGGTAGAATAATACCATAGGGCAAGAAGAGTAAAAGGAGTTCTCATTAAACATCGCACTACTTTGGAAAGCCGGATCGAGGGACGGATAAAATAGCGCAAATAATAGTTAATTTAGTAATGTGCCAAGAAAGTATTAGCCTTGATCCACAAATAAAAAACATTGATGGAAATGAAATAAGCGTTTAGCTTGCCCAAACATGAAAATGCATGATTTAAAAACAAATACAGGGGAAATACTTCTGTAAGATGATCAGTCGATATTTTATGAATTATTATTGATTTTAATATGGTTTCATGACAATATTATCATATGCTCACCCTGAACGTAAATGAAAAACAACCTCAAGATGAAATCTATATTACATTTAAATATAATTGATACTTCAGTGATACTGGTAGCTTACTATTGTTCATGAATATTTCGTATATTTTGATATTATTTTTATGCGGGATTTTGGCGCCTGATTTTAGGGTGCTCCTAAGGGTATTTAATGGATTTCATTCTTGTACTATATAATATTATTAATAAGAGCAAATACATGACTCAGGAGAATGTTTCACGTGAACAGAAACGAAAATATGCTGAATATGTGGCCGAGAAACTGATACCTTGTGTAGTACCTACTCGTCCCTACATAAAAGAACATGCCAAGTATCACCATGGGAAATACATAACTAGCTACAATAACAATGAAATTCAGCTAAATACTAACTTTTAAGAACTGGATGATCTTACCAAACAGTTGTATGCTATCGACATCAAAAAAGAACTCATCAGAAATATTATGTATGAAAGTCCTTAAAACAAAGGACAGCTCTAGAGAAAGTTCGATCAACAAGAAAAGAAAATTTAATTGGCAATTAAACTCCGTAAGCAGATGTCCAGAATGTGCAATTTTGCGATTAGTTACAATAGCTAGGTTGTTGGTGATTGGCAATCTGCCAAAAGCAGGTTTGCTATGCTTATACTACTATTTCAATAATAGTATCAGAATTACTGTATACTAAGCTTCTACCTAATCATTCCCACTATTTAAATTACCCATAAATTAATCAGGATTCAATTTAAGGAAATTGAAAAGTAGGAAAAGTAAAAGTAATACAGAGCATCCAGACGAACAGGAATTTTTATGAAAGGCTGTCTTAAAAGTCGGATTAACTAACGCAAAAAATAATTGATTGAGTAATATGCGTAGATGATACTAGCTGACATTCAAAATAATGGTTGAAATATCCGCCATGAACGATGAAGTTAGGATTTGAGTTATTAAAAAATGGAAAAAAAAGTAAAAAACATATAGCAGAATGAATACTCTTCTGTGAATTGATTTAATCGATATTTTATAAGTTGTTATTGCTTTTTATAAGAAATAGTGAATATAATTCATATATAAGAACTCGAGTAGATAGAATGTGTTAGGTACCTTGCCTGTCATGCACAGCCTCAAACTTCTACTCATGCTCGTCATGCACAGACCCAACCCAAACATTGACTGGTTCATTATGCATAACTAACCCCACAATGTACTACCAGATCGCAACAACTTGCCTGATCATAATGTTCATTCTGCCAGTACTGCTGAGGAAACGGTGTCTGACTCTTGTTAAAATATTGGACTATGTTCAACTTGCTGCCTACTTTAAACTTATTAAGGGTTACCCCTATAATCGACATATCTGGTTATATCTGGGTATGAGATCCTGGGCAGACTGGAGTGACGGCTGGAATATTATATCTGGCGATGTTGCGCCTCCTATCTGGACTACTGAAGAAGGGGTTATCAATAAGGCTATCAGAATTGCTGCTACTTGGGCTTTCTTTGTGCTTGTCGCTGTCATCATAGGTGCTTTGAAAGTGGCTCTAGATGAGAAGGAGATGACATTTCACAAATATATGAGCAAGAATCTTGGTAATTATTTTTCATATGCTTTCTATTTCACTCTACAAGATATTGCCTTCGTTATAGCAGTTCCAATTCTAAATCCAAACTTCACATCTACTTTCAATATAGTGAGTTTCGCCATAGCAGTTTTTCTCGCATTACTGACTGCAGTTGTGATGGTGTGGTGTTTCTACCAGATAAACTTTGAGAACACTTAATAAAAATACTATCACTATAAATATCTATTCTTATACTCGCCTGACTATGACTTTTTCCCATCGTATGAGCTTCTAGATCTACCGAAATCAGCCAAGCAAATAAAAAAGTACAGCAATATTCGATTGTTGGATATGATAAAGAAAATATCATATGCTTTCTTGATTGTAAGTTATCTCAGCTTATCAAATTATTCGTATTCAACTGCAAGTGATTAGCTATTTCAAATTTTGGCATTACTTTTGTTTTTCTAAATTGTTTGGCTGATAATCTTGCCATACAACATAAAGAAATAGTTCTTGCAGTTCGGCATTGGGATTTTAGCATTCGGTGTGACTCTATACTTACTGTTTGCACCTTGGTACATCAATAATGAGCTTATCCACACTATACTCGTCCTGGTGCTGTTTGGACTCGGGTTAATCAGTCTTCTTATTGAGCTTTGTTTCAATATGTATAAATTAGTGCCTGTTGATCTGTATGAAACTGGACTCAAAGTTGTTATTGAAGATCACAGACTGCTTAAATAAATCGCCATGCGTAGAAAAGAGCAAGAAGAAATGTAACGCAAACTTAAGGAAATGTAAAATCAAAATTAGAGACTGAAAAGATAGATGGAATAAAAGAAACAAAAAGTAAAAGAATAAAGTCAGTAAAAAGTGCCAACTAACGAGAACATACGTGAAGATTCAGAGATGTCACTTGCGCACAACAAAAATGATAAACCCATAGGCACAAAATAGTAGATTGAGCCATAATTATCACTAAATGATCAGGAATTAGTGGAAAGAGCTTCAATGAACAGCTAGGACATCGCAGACTTGTACAAAGTGGATGAACTTAAGAGAAGGAAAGTGTATCAATGGAATAAGCAGCAGCCATTCGCTTACAGTAACAAAATGGAGTGATTGAATTGATATTTTTCTATTTCTTGCTCCCACAACATGTATATAAGTCGTTACTTAAAGTTAGATTGTGCATATGAAATGGATCAACATCTAGTCAATCGATCCACGATTAAAATTCCAATAGCTGCAACTCCTGTGCCTACGATTATTGCGTTGGAATTTTTGCTCCAGAAATTCTTGCCTTCCTCAATTGCCTATCTTGTCTCAGCTCTGATCTCTTTAGCCGCATTAGAAAGATCATGTCTGAGTTAAGAATATAATTTACCTTGCCTCGCTGAGCTTAGATTCAGCTCGATTGGCATAGTATGTTGCGTTGTCTTTGGCTTTATTTACTGTGCTACTCATATCTAAATTATTTATATTATCATCACAATTCATTATACATATTAATATCTAAATTTTAAAGCAAACTGGACTCTTAATTAACTTGTTTTTGACTAAAAGGATTCATAATTACTATTTGATTTGTACTATGAGGATGAATATCTTTTAAATTAAAATAAGAATATAAAAACTATTATCGGACTCAGTTATGATTAATTTTAGCCTATAAAGCTATTCCGGAACCAAGCGGGTATATAGAAGGCGTCAAAAACTAATTTTATAATGAATAAGACAAAATAATAGAAAAAGAGATCATCATAAATCTAAATTCCCCTAATGATTTTGTCATAACCTAAAGAGTAATAACTAGTTGAGCAATAAGTTAAGCCCTCTAGATTTAAGGTTCTTATTTCTAAGATTTGCCCGTGTTTGTCAATGACGACTAGCAGACTAACAAAATAGCGAAATTCAAAAGATAGCCACTAATAAACAAAATCAAGCATAAACACAAAACCCAACAGTCAAGATCAACAGCAGGAAAGCAAAAAAGATCAGAAAGACGAGCTCATGACTTTGGAAACATTAGTGAACGAGCAACGTAAAGGCAAGGGGACAGTTTTTAGCTCCCTCCATGAAATTTCTAATAAGTACAATGATGAGAATCTACTCTCGCAGTCTTCATTAAGAAAATGGCACGGTTTCCCTGTTTCAAGATTGCCTTAAAATTAAATGCTAGTCGTTGGCAGTTCAAATTTGAAGTTACTATGCAGAGTAAAAAGTGTTCAGCTTCAACCATCAAAGTTAGCGGTTGCTTTAGCTAAAAAATCAAAACTATATTCAAGTTCAGCGTAAAAATCACTCTACTCGCAGTCATATTTGGATAAATACTGGCAGAATAGATACTTTTTATTTGAAAAATTTGATGAAGGTATCTCAATTAATGATCAGTCTTGGCCAATTGCAGTCCCTTAGGCAGTCAGCGAACACATATCTGAGATGCTAAAGTGTGAAACTGTTGTCAATTTGTACTGTGGAGTGGGTGGTGATGCAATAAAGTTTGCTAATTCTTGCCGTAAAGTTATTGCGTGGGATTCTGATGAAAGCAATTTGAGATGCGCCCATGTCAATAGTCGAGTTTATAGCTCGGATAATATTGAAATCGTTAGTGGAAAAGTTTAGAATTTACAAAAATACGAACCTCACTTAGTATTCATTTCCTCATACACCAAACTAGAATAGGATAGCTTAAGTCAGCTTTCTTGCACTCCATCTTCTGTATCCCCTCCCCTACAGCCAATTCTATCTTCAGCTTTGGCACTCTCTTCAAGCATCGTAATGTTACTCCCTGGAAACATGAACATAGATTTATTGGCTTCAGCAATCGCTAACAAAATCAATCAACAAAAAATAGTCGCATAGACTTGCTGCATGAAAATATAGAAAATATTTTACATGGGTTAACTCAAATATATTGCTGTTTATTTAGCAGGCCGGATCAGTCAATCTATGGCAATCAATGACTAGATATAATGGATCTATAAACAACTTAAAATATAAGGTAAAAAGGCTATGGTAACCGGTAAGAAATTTATCAAAAAGCTACGTGAAATTTATGGTATGGTTCAGTTACTCAATTTTATTATTGAGTCAAAAAATATTTAAATTGGGGAGGAGCCTATTGAAAAATTATACCATTATGTTAAGAAAAACAATCTCATGAGCGAATAGAAATTAAATAAATTAGTACTTGAAAGAGAATAATAGCAAAAGTAAGCTGCTCTCAGTAAATAAACGAATCCTAATGAAGAATCATAGTAAAGATAGAAAACAGTTTCTTAAACATCGATGCCGTCAATAATAAATCGTATCTCTACTGATCAAATGAATTTAGATCAAGAGCATGACCCTTATAAATCTTTGCCAATAAAGTCCAATGAATAGTCATATAAACCTAGATCGCTAATCTACAGTAAGAAAAATGGAATTGACTCGCCCAGTCGTCAGGAGAATTAAAATAATCGATAGTCAGCAGTTGAAAAATATAAACCCGTTCACAAAAGTAACTATACTCAATAGATTTGAAAAGAAATTTTCAATGATAATTTCAAATGATATTTGGGTAAAGTTTGGGCTTTGGACTTAATACTGATTTATAATTTGATTTACTATAAATTTAAAAAATATTTAAAATGATAGACGCAGTCGTGTTCGCAGAAATACAATAGAGCGTCAAGCATTTAACTGACGAATAGATTCGTAACCGCATTCGTATGCTGGACAACAATATTCGTCAGTTCCGCTTGGAAGCCACAAAAATAAAGCAAGACCTAAACCGAGTGAACGAAGATCTCAAGGACAACCAAGCCAAAATTAAGTTGAATAAGCAACTGCCATGGTTAGTCTCTAACATTGTCGAGATACTCGATATGCCTACCGAACTGAATGAGGATGGGGTCATGGATGCCGAGGAGAAGCCTGAAGATAAATGCATCGTTGTGAAGACTAGTACCAGAAATACTGTGTTCTTGCCAGTCCCTGGACTTGTTTAAGTACATGTATATTAATATAAAGCCTAAATAATTAAGACCTGGAGATTTAGTCGGAGTCAACAAAGATACATATATTTTGCTTGAGAAACTCCCCGCTGAGTATGATAGCAGAGTCAAGTCTATGGAAATTGACGAGAAGCCAAGTTAATAGTACACTGACATTGGTGGACTAGATAAGCAGATCGAAGAGCTTAGAGAAGCTATTGTCTTACCGATTACTCATAAAGATAAATTCCAAAAAATTGGTATTAGACCTCCAAAAGGATGCTTGATGTTCGGTCCACCTGGAACAGGAAAAACTATGATGGCAAGAGCATGTGCTGGACAAACTAAGGCTACTTTCCTCAAATTAGCAGGCACAAGCTTAGTGCAAATGTACATCGGTGATGGTCCAAAGATGGTGAGAGATGCTTTTGCTCTTGCTAAGGCCAAAGCCCCAACAATTATTTTCATCGACGAAATTGATGCTATTGGTACTAAGAGATTCGATAATGACAAATCAGGAGACAGAGAAGTACAAAGAACAATGATCTAGCTTCTTAATCACTTGGATGGGTAAATATGTCATAATTTAGATTTTCTCCTAATGATGATATTAAGGTGATCTGTGCTACCAACAGACCCGATGTCTTAGATCCCGCACTTATGAGATCAGGTCGTCTGGATAGAAAAATCGAGTTCCCTCAACCCAATGAAGATGCTCGAGTTCAGATCCTCAAAATTCACTCCAGAAAGATGAAACACAAAGAAGTAAACTTCACATAATTGGCTCGATCAACTGATGACTTTAACGGAGCAATGTTAAAGGCTGTGTGCGTTGAAGCCGGCATGAATGCACTCCGAAGAGGAGGAACCTTTTTGGTGCATGAAGATTATGTTGAGGGTATCGCTCAAGTTCAATCCAAGAAGAAATCGACTCTAAATTATTATGCTTGATATCATATGCATAAATTTATCCAATCTACTTTAAATATTAAAATTTAAATAAATCATTAAATTTTCTGTTATGTACCCAACAAATGATGTGTGCTCCATGAAGTCACAACATTTTACTCAACCAGCTATTATTTTGGTTGAGTCTTCAAGCATGGAAGAGTTACAATATCGTTATAAATTATATTTCCGGAGACTAAAAATATAAATCCAATTAGTTGGATGACAATAATAAAAGTTTATAATTTTTCCCATGCTAGATTTGGATAGGTTTAACCCAGTGTAAGAGTAACTACAATTCCAATCCCCCACACAAGTACAATTTGACTGACATCAGAAATAGCTCTAGCGAGGGCATTAATATGCTTAGTGACTGAAACACCCAAAGGGTTATATGCTGTTACGCTGAATATCCAGCAAAATGTTAAAAATAGAAGTAACTTGTGTTAGAATATTTGGTCAAAATATGATGTTAACCCTTACATATAAGAATAACCTTCTCTTGTGTAGACACAGGCTTCAGGACCAAAGTTACAAGGCACAAAGCATAAAATAGTGACTATGATAGTGTATATAATAATCCCAAAGACTCCCTCATATCCAACAACTTCAAGCGGTTCCAAGTAATACTTGGACATTAGTTTTTGTTCAGAAGTGAAGAAAAGTCCACTACTAAACAGCGAAACTACAAGTAAAAAATAGCCGGTTACTTCTAATGTCTGCATAGGATATAAATTACTGTTGATGTATTAGTTTATTTTTAATTTGCATCTATGATATTGACTATCCCTACGATTAAAACTCCAACAACGACAAGAAAACAGCCAAATAATTGACTACGATGTAAAGGCTGTTTTAAGAGGATCACTGATAGCAGAAAGCAAGTGACTATGTTGCCACCGTTTATTATGTTATAAGCTGATGCAGGTACGAAATTTAATGCGATGAAGTGCAGAGTTGAGGTTATTAAATCGCATAATGCTGGAATAAATAAGTAAAGTTTGTTCATTCCTAATTATTTACCGTCTGCGACTGCTTGCAGCTATTTTTCTTTGTATTGTTATGGGCGCATCCTCCGGAGGGTATAATGAATAGGCAAACAAAATAACTCTCCTATAAACATGGTCAATGTCTTTCATCGATTAAAAAGAGTACCTCAACATATGAAAAGTCCTACTTGTATGTACGGGTGAAAATTTTGCTTATAGATGGGACCCTCATACACATATATTGAGTTTTGAGACTTGTAGACTACGTGAGTGATCAACTACTGATTGTGAGTAAACCCCCAACAGTTATCTGAGCTAAAAGTAGACAGATTTTGAAGGTTTGAGAGACTTTTTTCTAGGTATGCATTATTATAGAATCTTAATTAAATGACAATCAACTTCAATTTATATATATTTATGTCGTTCTTATACTTCGGCAACACGCCGGCATCCGTGCCGCCCGTGCTCGATACCACCCCTTGCATGAAGGAGATGCTCAACTATGAGGACTGCGTTTACGAGTATGCTTTAAATTACTCAGTGCAAATGTGCCCAATACTGAAGTCATTCATCCCGCATGGCCCACAGTTTGGCCCAGACTTCTTACCGACGGCAAAACTGTTGAGTACGACCCCGAAAAGTTGATCTATCAAACTCCTTATGATTATCAGTTCTTGAGACCTTTGACCAAGAAAGCCAAACAATTTTTATGGGAGTGCGAAGAAGAAAGATTCGTATTCAAGGCTTGTCTCAGAAAAATCAGTACTCTTCAGAGAAGTGTCAAGCACACAAGCTGGGATACTGCACCAGTTTCTAACTTGCAGCTCACTTGATTAAAATAAAAATACGAATTTATCTCCTCTATTAAAGCAGTGTTTCTAAATTTATTTGATTGATAACTAATGAAACGTATGAAATAAGACAGGCAATTGATATATAACTAAATCAAAAAGAAATTAATTTATTATAATGCCCCAAGGACAAGACACTTATATGACAAAATCATAAAGTTACATGGAAAAAATAATCGTTTGGCCATTTATTAGTACTTCAGTCAACTTGCTTCAGCGTTAATTTTTACACGTACAATTTTTTAGAACAAGAAATTTTAAGTATTTGAAATTTGTGAGTTCTATAGAAAAGATTGTTTTCACTAACTTAAAAAGCTGAGAGCACAAAAAATACTTACAGTAGATGTAAAATAAACAAGTATTCATAGGGAACAGTAAAATTCGTTTTTTTAATCCGAAATACTATAAAAATTTAATCTAAAAATGAAATAGCAGGCAAAAAATAATAAGACTAACAACCCCGAAATTTAGTTTGATTATCTAAAAAGTGAGGCATTAAACCAGCAAGTGCGTTCACTTTGTCTAGAAATTCAGCAGCTCAAAATTCAAATCAGTGTTGTTGAGTACAATTTAATGCAGATTTGCCAACTTTGCGAACATAGATTTCAGAAACTCGAACATTTTATAGAAATCTTGAAAGTTGAGCCTACAGAGTCTCAAATTTTACAAGAGCTCGACGCGAAATTTAAATCGTTACAACTGAGTTTAAAGTAATCGGCCTAGCGAGAGGAAATAATCATGCACGATATCGAGACAATTTCCAATCGAGTCCTAAATGTTTAACACACAGTCCAAGCTAATATCGACCGAGATTTCGGCAACATGGAGCAAATTTCCAGCGCTGAATGCTCTTAAGCTGAGTGCCCCGCTCGGTTTCATAGCCCTTACTAGAAGATATACCATAGAAAGCATGTACATAACCGGCAGTATGAAGTGTGATCGTTTGCATGCTTGATTTTTGTATAGCTCACATACTTATATTTACTAGTCCCCATCCAAGTCAACAAGAATAAAATTAGTCTAAATCACAGAAATCGTTGACCTTGCGTATTTATAAGATTAAAATTGATATATTTAGTTAAGGAATAACAAAAATACCAGCTGAGATTATTTAGTTTCTAAAGATGGTATTCGTAAATATTATAAAATTAAATTAACAAACGATATATAAAATAATTTTACAATTATAGTACAATATAAAAATCGAGAAATAGCTAGAACAAAAATATCAATGTTTTTTGCTTCAATTAGGACTCAAAATTTGACGTTTTGTTGGCAAATATAATTTAATTCACTCTTATTAGTTATACTCGTGCTATCCGTAGTCTGGCATTGTGACAATCATTTCATAGTTGCTAATGATGTCTCTAATATTACCATGGGCTTCTAATAGATCATCGTGTTAAAGTCCTTACACAGTATACCAGTGTAAGAATGCTTTTTTACGTAACAAGTTGGCCACTTTGGTCGATAGTTCCTCCATCACCTATCTAATTAGACTGCTATTTTGAATTGAAGTTATACTGGGCTTTTTTCCTTTTTTCTTGTTTTCAACTACACTTGTGATATAGTTCTATTTCCAGGCTTCGTAAAAGTGAATATCTCTGAACTAGTTTGTGTGGTATCGACGGTAGCATTTTTTACGAAAAGCTTTGCTTAATTGATAGTCAACGTATAGATTGCTCCAGTCTCCACGAAAAATAAAATAGTTTCCAATCCATTTAGTTCTCAGATTAGGATTTTTCTTCACGCATACAGACAAGTTGTTCAAATTAAATACTTCATTGCGAATTAGTGTGCCAAATTTAGTTTGGATCGTCTCATCCTGGATTGGACAGCCAATAAAAAAGTATTTATGACTAGTAAAAGGTAACAAATTTGTACATATTTTCCTGTAATTTAAATTGCTACTACAAGAAAATCTTAATGAACTGGTAAAATTTGCTAATATTTCACCCAAGAACTCATTTAATTGCGAAAAATTTGATATTGAATTTTTTTCCATCTTGTTATGATTTAGCTTTGGTTGAAAGAAGGCTTAATTCTGAAATAAAATACATGACTCACTTGATAGTCCTTGTATATCCGATAATCCTAATATTGCGTTATAAGGTTAAACAGCGATATTGGAAATATTTGAGGGTATACCTGTAATATTCATTATCGTTTTATTAGTAAACTAACTGCTAAGTTAGCTCAAAATTAAGGAGCTTAACCCTGATCCTGCTCCTCCACACACGGATTGAATAATATTAAAGCCAGCTAGTGATTAACAAGATTCAGCTTATCGTCTTAAGCTATCGAACACTTTTTCATGAATAGATGATCCATTGTAACGAGCCACAGGCCATAAATTGCGAGTTTGCATATTATCGAAGCAGCAGTTTTACAAAGGTACAGTGTGAAACATATCCGATCTTAATATATTTTAGATCTCCATAGGGTGCATGTCTACCAATAAGCTACGAGGTTTGTACTGCTTTTACTGCTCTTCATTAAAGAATGTTGCTATTTTGGACAGGTCAGTTTCAGATTTTCCTATGTATTTTCCATCTATATCCAAAGAGTGTTCAATCATTAACTCTCTCCAAAAAGCTTGACCTATTCGATTGCCAGCCTGCCCGATTTGCAGCTGGATGATTTCGCTCATCAAATTAATATCATTCTTACAAATATTAAAATTGATGAAAGTGTTTGTAATGTTACAGACTTGATTTACTTTCTGTTTTGCGTTATATTTATTAGGATCAAGACACTAACTATGGGCAGCACACCCATGGGTTCAATGTAAGTTGACCTATTCAATAAAATCTAGACTAAAGTCATGCATAGGCATCAAAAGAAGGTCACTGAGTAAATAAGTTTAAGTGTTGCGTTCTTTAATTATGGAGTATGTACTTCTCCCTTCTAATACTACACTGAAGATGAGTAAGGTAATCTCTCCCCTGAAATTATCAACATATAGAAGATTCTGCGTCATGAATACAAAAAATAAACAGGGAATATATATCCGGAAGACCCCAAGAAGCATAATTGGAATATAGGCAATTTGGACACACTTTTGAAGAAGCATCGATATTCGCCTTTGTACTATGAAAATATTGGTATCATCCATAACAAATTTCTAATGGATAAGTAGGCTTTCAAAATTGAATGGGATTTGGCATTTGAAAAGGCTATTATTCATCATAATGTTGATGACATTTAAGACTTTACTCTAAAAAGAGATAATCTTTACCTTATGGACTGGATTTTCTACAGGACATTTGTTGTGTACGCTTATAGTAATGAAAGAACACCATAACAATTTACACTTTATGAAAATGGATAATTGGATTATTTTCAAATTGTACTTTAAAAGCACGTTTGTCGGAAATATCAAAAATTTATGAGTTAAAAGTTTCAGCTTAAAATCATCAACGAAAAATACAAAATACAAAAAATGATTCGTAACCTTAAGAAATTTGAAGTTGACATTTTCTTCTTACAGGACATTGATGAGAAAACAATACGATACATTGAGAAAAAAACTACAGAGTTCAGAATTGTTCAATGCCGGCGAGCTAAATCAGCGATTTTAATTTCTTGGAAAGGTCTAAGAAATATTGTGGGAGATTCTATTAGGCCATTTGAACATTACAACAAAAAATACTTCGACCCAAACCTCAAATATGAAATCAGTGAAGTTACAAGTAATGTTTTGTTTGAAGAGAAATATGTATAGACAAAATTTTAAGACAACACAAGAAAAATATTTTAATTTGCTCCTTAACCAACACTTAAAAAATTAAAATCAAAAAAGAGCCCAAATAATTAAATAAAACAAAATATTAATACTTCAGTGATGTTTAATCCACAAGGACATACTTTTGAGTAGAAAAACATTGATGATGAATAATCAGATTCGTAAACCTAAACATAAGCAGTCAGACATTAAACCAAAGTGTACCCTTAGATTAAAGTTACTCCTTAAAATTAAATGACTCCTTAAAATGCAGAAACAATTAAAAAATCTTAAAATTTGTTCATTTCACCAAAATTATTTGACGACTTGATTTGGAATGATTCGACCATAGTACAATTTTTCAACAATATTATCCTAATCACAAGTTATTTCAGCAGCGATGAAAACAATTAACAATAACAATGGATGGTTGAATCTTTGTAAGATTTACGAAAAAGGTTTCCTAATCACACTATTCTCGTAGCAGTGAACAGTCAGAAGCAATCAATATCAATTCCGAAGTATCATGCATTTCCTGATGTATTAAACTCGCAACAGAAGATCTCGACTGTTTACAAGCGAAAGACAATGATTCAACCTAAAGCTAAACGTGCAGGCGATCTCTATGATTATACGACTGACTTTTTTATATCCACAGTCCCTCTCACTGATGCTAAAGTCATTGATGTTAATCACAATGAAATGACAAACGCTAAAAAGCTTATACCCAACGAATCCCATCCTTACGATCATTATTTACTACATGCGACTCTCAAATGCACGGTCACTAAGAAGGTATTTGTCGATACTCCACTTTAAGAGTCAGAGCATGCTTGACGAAGTGAAGAAAATGATATTCTTAAGCTTAATACATTGTTAAATATAAAAAAACTAAATATAACATCAAAGTTGTTGACTTCTGAAAGTTCCTAGTGTGGAGGCACTAGGCAGTACTACCTCCAGTTTATGTATTTTCCTACTACCTTTTTCAGCAAATACTTTATCGATAGCGTCCTTGGCACGAAGCTATCGATATAGAAGCTCGACTTTTTGCTTTTAAGCTTTAAGCTACTTCTATTTATCAATATAAGCTCCGTGGAATACCTTCAAAGCTTCAATATCTTCAGGAAGTGAAGTCTTTTGCCCCATGACTCGCTTTAACTCGGTATATTACTTTTATAGTGCTTGAACTCTTTTTTCATGAGCTTGAACAAGAGTTTCTGTTTATTTTTTTACCTTTGTTAATATTCTATTCAGTTAAGCGTTCTTAGCATTTAACTTACTTTCAAGTAGCTCCTTTAGCTCGACTTCTCTCTGCTAAAACTATTACTTAGTGATCTTCATTTCATTCTTTATTATTAAGATTTTAAGCTCATAGTCATTGATAATTCTTTATTTTTCTCTTTCAGAATTTTGAACCTTTTCAGTCATGCTGGCAACTTCGGCTTAATATACTTAATTAAGCTCAACCATAGAGTCTACTCGCATTTGCATTTCCATTTTTACCCTCTCTGCAGCTACTTTAAGTTCATTTCTCTTCTTTTAGCCGTCTTTGAGTTTAGCTTCAAACCCTTTGGCCTTGCGATCGAATTATATGAGCTTCTGCTTAATTTGAATTTAATTACTTGCTTTTTGGTCATTTATCATTGATTCATATTGAGTTGTCAATTTATTAACTAATGCAATTTTTTAATCATTATGCTTCTGCAATAATTACTCCAGATGTTGATTATGCTGAGCATATATTGCTTTAATTTAAAGCTAATATTTGTTTTTTAACGAATTAAACTCTCTTTCAGCATTCTTGCCATTTACACTGAGTTCATATTCTCGCCTGTTGTTAAGCCCTGTAATAAAATCTTATTGCTACTCAGACATCTTTTTAAATTTTTGTTCATATTCAGAAGAAATTGAATTATATTTCACTCTTAAAGCTTAAAGCTACTATTTAAGTGCTTGCTCTTTCATTTAATGATCATAATTCTCTTTATCTCGCTTAATTTCCACATTGGTAACGGCAATTTCTCTCTCTTAAATTAGCTCGGTCTCCATAGATTAATATTTAATCCGAAATTCAGTCTCCATAGTTTCCACAGTTTCAGTAAACTTTGTGTCTTTTTCTTGAATCGTCTTTGTCAACAAATTGTTTAAATCCTTCATGTCTGAAATATATTTTCTTTATTGTTGAGTTAAATTTCTGCGAAGTTCATGAAGCTGTTGTTCGACTTTTTATTTCTAATTCAACGCTTTCTTTTGAAAATCGGATAACTAGCTATATGCATTGTTATAGAGTTACAAATATTTCTTATGTGACTATTATTCTTTAGACAGTTCTATCTTTAATTTATTGATATGATTCTCCAAAGCTACAATTCTGTTTTGAAAATTAAGCTTGACAGTCCTGGTTTCAGATTTATGTGTTTCGTATTATTTGTTAAGCAAGAACATCTTATCCTCATACTCACTCGTAATTTTTGAAATCTTTTACTAGTATTTTCCGATCAATTATTTCTTTTTCTCATTATTCTACTTAATAATGTGAGCTTTATCTTCTTAGAACTATTTTTTCATTATTTAAGACTGCTATTACTGTAACTTCTTCTAATTGTCTATCGCATTATTGAGTTCCAGTTGATGATCGTTTCTGATTTATTTTATTTTAACTTTATATGACTACTCTAAAACTTCTCTCTACATTTTCAGTCTTGCCATTTACTTCTTCATTTATTTCTCAAGGCTTTCTATTTTTACATTCAGTTATGCAATTTGTTTATCATACAATATCTTCTGCTTTGATTTTTAATTCTACAAACTGGTTAGCTGACTTTTAGATGTTTGCAAAGAACTCAAGGTTTACTCTAAATTCTATTTCAGCGATTGATTATCGGAAGAGAGCAGAAATAGTTATCGAGATTTCTTAGCTAGTTCTTTATTGACAACTGCAGTTTAGTTTTTGACATAAGTGTTCACAAATATCTTCAAATCGCTCTCAAGTACGTCAAGCCGATCTTTGAGTTGCTCTGCGGGTATGTGTTCTTGCAGAAGTGGTTGCACATACTAATTTATAAATTTATCCATCAAACTTATTATGGCATCTGATGAAAGTTATGTTATTTTGTTAGTTACATAATCAAAGGATGAATTTTGACATTTTTTAAATATTGTGAAGATACAGATCTTGAGTAACAATCCAAGCTCAATTCTTGACAACTTGCTTGAACAGGTTGATAAGTTCGGATCTGTTTATCTTTCCATTCTTGTTAGTATCACTTCTCTTGATAAGCTCATCGATCTATTCTTTCTTAGCTTTGCGACCGCCTTCCATTTCCAGTAGAGCTGCATTGATGACCTCGGTGACTTCAGCCTTGTCAAGCTCTCCACTCTTGTCCTTGTCATACTTGTCGAAGATAGTGTTGACGGCTTTTTCGAATTTTTAATCCGAGGAGGACTTGTTGCCACTCTGTTGTGGTTGCTACTTTGGCACTTCTTTTTGCGGTTGAGAGACACTGCCGCTACTATCACTGCTTCCACAGCCCATTAAACCAAATAAAATATTCAATTAAAATCATTCTTGTGTTAATATCGATGGAATAATGTAAAGTATAACGGAAAAATTATCAATTATTGCAAATGTATCTCTTCTATTTTAGCTCCATAAAAAGCAAAGGCTAACAAGGGTATATTTACATCATATTTTTCAATACCACATCTTTACACCCTTGATTCTTGAACTTCCTACTTCTCAATATTTGTGGTTTCACACTTTTATGCATTTTACTATTTAAAAAAGACTGCTCGAATTTATCCCAGTTTCTAAGATCTTCTTCGATTTAGTAAAGACCACGCAATGGCTTTTGTTTGATTGATTTCTTTGGAGTATGCTAGCTTAATTATTCGACAATAATATGTTTAGATTAGACTTTTTCTGAGCTTAAATTAATGCATTCGATAATTTCAGCTGCTGCTATCGACATATCAATCAGAGAAACGAATATTTTATGTTCGGCTGTGACGGTAGAACCAGCTGATGCTTAATCTGTATGCTTTTTACTGGTAACTTGTGCACTGTTGCTTCTACGATGTTTGTGTTTTTATTTCATCTTAATTATTATATACAAGACTTAACTACTGATTAAGTTTGTTATATTCTTAGCATCGGCAATCTTTATTAATAATACAAAGTACCAGAAATGAAAACAATGCAAATTTTCATTTTTACAATAATCGCATTTCTTGCTCAACTTTCTCATACTAACAAAATATAACAACATTTCACGAATGCGTATCCGACTTTCGATCAGTACATCGTACAATTTAACCGAACATATGCAAACAACAAACCAGAATATGAGATGAGGAAGGCAGTCTACGAGTATAATATCGGCAGGTTTTAATATCTTCGAATTGAGAATGGCTTTTAACCTGGAGTCAATTAGTTCACGGATCGTACTGATCAATAAATGAGTGGTACTCTTTCGTCTATGTAGAGCTTAAAAACTATAAATTAGAACCTCTTCGACGAAGCCAGACTCCTCACTTCTCAATAAATAGAAAACTTGGAGGACCATCATCTCTTGACTGGAGAGCAAAAGGAGCAGTTACTCCTGCTAAAAATCAAGGATTTTGTGGATCTTGCTGGGCATTCGCAACTGCTGGTTATTGCTAAAGCAGTTTGATTATTAACAATGGATACAAAAACAACAGCATAGACTTATCAGAACAGTACCTGCTCGAGTGCACTCAAGAATCAGACTGCAAAGGAGGATTCCCAGCATATGCTTTACTCACTGTACTCACAAATGGCATCCCACGATAATAAACGTATCCATACAGCCCACTTCAGTTACATGAGGGTATTTGTGACACTCGAAAAGCACTTAAGATAAAAGGCAAGCAGGTCTACGTATATTTTAGACTTAGCGACCTCGAAATGATATATTTGCTGCAATCCTCTCCCATTATTGTCGGCGTAGGATCATAAGACTGGGAGTTCTACAAGGGCGGAATAATGAAATGCAAATCTAATGTAACTGAAGACCACGCTGTGCTGCTAGTGGGATATACTAAGGAATACTGGATTGTAAAAAATAACTGGGGAGAGAATTGGGGTGAAAACGGATTTATTAGAATATCACGAAATCGGTAAAGCAACTGTCTTATGGGTATAGAAGTCGATGTACTATACAGTGCCACTTTGTATTTTGCGACTGTGGCTATACTTATTGTTACTTTATTGTCTATTTGATATGTACTGATTAAATTATTAAGACTAGGTATTAATATCATGTCTTCTTTTTAGCAATTTAAAGGTACCCATACCAATGCCTTCCCAAAAACAAACCAGTCAATCCCCATGCTCCAATCGCTGCTAAATTTGTGATTATATCAGTTTTAGACTAATTTCTAGCATTTGTAATGTACCTATGGATCTGCCATATCACAATCGCGTTGGTACTTAAAAAGATTAGCATGAAGGCATTTTGTAGTGTCCGTCTAATACGCAGATTTGTAAAAACTTGTATGATAAACATGATGAATATGACCACTGAAATTACTGCCAGTTCTTGCATGCTGATGACGAATATTAACAAATACACCATCAGACCTAAATTTAATGTCGAGAGTATGAATAATTTTGGAACACTATATCCACTGTCGATCAGCACTTCATACGCCATCTCTATAATCTATTACTAATTTATAATTAACAAATAATCAATTCTTAGGTTGACCAGTTATAGAGCTGGCTATCCTCTTGGAGTAACTGTCTAATTTTTAATAATCTAAATATTGAAAATTGTACCTATTTAGAATCGAGTCAAGTGCCGCAATTTTGTCATCAGTTGGGGCAGTTTTGTGATTTTGTTGTTATTTAAAATTAACTATTTAAGCTCAGATAACTCGCATAGGCTGTCTGGCACTTCGCTGATACTATTACCACTGCTTACTAAGAATTTTAGCTTCCTTAAAGCTCCTATTTTCAATGGTAAAGCTGTTATTGAGGGATTTTATTTCATTGTCAATTTCTACAAATTAGTCAATTCGCAGATTTAATCAGGCAGCTTCTCTAATAAATTGTTAGAAGCGTATAACTGTCTTAAATTTCGTAGATGACCAATAGACTTTGGAATCGTTTTTATTTTGTTCTCATATATAAATAAAGTCTCAAGTTTATTCATTTATCCGATATTTTAAGGCAACTAGGTGATCTTGTTCTGTGAAATGTCAATCATTTTCATATGCGTGAGATTGCAGTAACAATTTGGTAACTTTTTTGTCTACAAATCACTTTTAGAGGAATTCTCTAAATTCAATATCTCTAGATGCAACAAACTACCAACTTACTCTGGTAGCACTTAAAACTAGTTGTTAGCTAAATTCAATATCTTTAAGTCCTGCAGTTTTGTAAAACTTTGAGGCAACTTTTTAATCTTATTTTACACAGCATATACTATTTATAAGTTGCTGAGATCACCAATCGAATCAGGCAATACTGAAATATTATTAAAGTTAAAATTGATCTTTTTTAAATTTTTAAGTTTTCCAATTTATCGAGGCAGTTATGAAAGTTTTTCATTCATTTTTGGTGATGAGTAAATATTTAAAATTTATAACTCACTTAATTCTGTAATTTAATCTGGTAAGCTTTTTATGTAATTTCTGCTAAGATTTAAAATTTTCAATTTTTTCAACTGTCCAATTCCAGTAGGCAACTCTGTTATTTAATTGTTGGCAAGTTAAAGTTCTTTAAGGTTGGTCAGTTCAGCAAATATATTTGGATCGATTTTGTTGATTTTGTTGTAGTTCACGTAAAGAACCTGTAGTTTATATAAGTGTCCTTCTTTACATGCCAGTTCAGTTATGCAGTTGCTTCCAATATCAAGAATTTCGCACTCTTAGAAAACTTTGAGAACAGATGAAATATTCTTTATATTATTTTAGTAAAAACATATTTTAGAAGTTGAAGGATATCGGAAAGCAACTTCGGCTAAATCTTCATCTTACAAGCTGCCACTCATAAAAGTAACTGCATACTTCTCTTTGATATACCACTTTTTCATATACCTTGGGAAAATATAAGAAGTCATGAATCTTGTGAAGATCTTATTATCAATTGACTTTAATCTCTAAGTAATTTTGTTGGAAGAGAATATGAGATACTCTTTTTTAAATGTACGAATTTGATCGCTTGTTGATACTTATTTTAACACTCGCAATTCGCTTTTATCTATGTCAATGATTTCCGTAATGATGTTTCTTCTACCAACTTTGAAATTAACATAGAAGATAGGCTTCTTATCTTCACCTTTTAAGTCTATGAGCATCCCGTAACTGTCATGATCTTCTAAAAAGCTTCTACTGCTTGAATCGACACATATTCTTTTGCGATATTCTATAAAACTTTAGTCAGGTTTCATATCAAGTAAATCGATTTCAGGAATTTCAGTGAAGAACTTTTTGATCGTCTCATAGTCAAACTTTTCGGCTCGACATAACGAACAAACAGTCTTTCTGCATTTTTCATTACTACACTAAACGTGCTTAAGAACATAATTGCAATCATTATAGAAGTATTTGCATTCAGAACATCTAAATGGAAAAGTAATGGGAGTTCCATTACAAAGATGGTCAAATTTCAAAGAATTTGACTGATTCTTTCTTGTGTTATGAAATTTAGTCTGTTCTAAATAGAAGTCTGCTTTAACATCGTTATTTATCCATATATTGCACATTTAACTGATGGGTCCAAATTCAGCCCGACTCAATTCATACAAGACATGGTTATATTTGTTTGAAAAATCAATAAATTTGCTTCTATTTGTCGCTACTGCAAGCTGCATTTAAACAAGCATCGACTTTCTATACAATATGTTTATTAATATGTCCTTAGTTCCTCTCTCTAGCCTATTTTTAATTCGCACGATCTTCAAATCTGATTTTGGCATCCTGCTTATCCTCTCAAGCTCAGTATAGAGAGCAATAACTTCTTTTTCTTTAGAAGTACATCTACATCTCAAAATGTCTCCAATTCGAAAGGAAATCATCTGTGGAACTAGCGATATATAAGAGGCAGGCACAGAGGACAATCGATATGAGTATGCTCGATTAACTAAATCTTGAAAGCTGATGTTGTTACGCCTCCATTATTCGATGAACACTCCAAATTATTCTTGCTTGTATTCATATGCTTTGACCATTTCTTAATAGTCTTTGATGGCTGTCATAAGAGCGTGAATTATAGTGTTGATGTATCCAACTAAGTAAATCTGATAGTTGCTGATCACAGAAGCTGAGAAAAGACCTACTTGACATTCATCTTAAGAAAACTTAAGTAAATTCTTCGGAATCTAGGCTTTACTAAAATCAAACTGGCATGAACTATTATTATCATTTGTTTTCTTTAAATACTGCTCTACATTTTTTTTCTCCCTCTTGATTAATTCGGCTAACAGCAATAAATGCTTCCTCTTCAATATTTTCTCACCACCATCTTTCATTCTGAATTGACTTTCTTTATTAATTATCCGAGTGAAGACTTCAAAGTTAGTCATCAGCTAAATGCACCATTTAGTAATTATTCTCATAATTGCAGGGTTCTTCAATTTAAGTTCTCCTTCCTCAATGTCAAGTTCGGTAAATGGCTTAACATTTTATGATATTTTTCGACCAATTAGTTTTTTAGTGTATGATCTCACACTCTCACGGTACTTTTACTTTTATTTCTCATGCTATAAGTTTAGTATCAGTTCTTGAGAAATAACCTTTGAAAGATCAGCCATCATTGTCGATTATACAATCTTTTGTGATCGTATATCGTATTTGTTCATCAAAATAGTGAATTGTTAATCCTCTACATTTTTAAAGAATTCTTCCATGTCATTATAAAACAACTTAAACAATGTTTCGCTGTGCTATCCAGTTCTTAGATTAGGTAAGTCAATAATATAGTTGAGAAATCTCATAATTTATCTGTTGTAGTTACCATCAGGTCGGTAGTTAAACTATACTTTACTTTTAAACACTAAATCGTTCTAGTTATCATCAAGACTGTCGATTTCAATTATTTTGTTGGAAAATTATAAATTGACTTCTGCTTCTTCTGACATCGGGTACTTTATGAGGAAATATGGGATCAATTCTTCACGTAGACAGCGATCAATGTTAGCAATTTCTGCAACTGTTAAATCATTTTTGCGAATCATGGCGATTATATTCGATAGCATATTCTCGCAGCAGAAAGCCTTAGCTTTTCGATCATTGAGTTTTTAAATTTAAAACATGCTGAACGTAATAGAAAAGACTTCCCGACATAAATTCCCTAGCCAAAGCTAAGTCGCATGCCTTCTTTACTCCTAATTTTGATACGAATGCTCAGGTAGTTTGGGAATAGCTTAGAAAACCCTTTGAAATCTATCTTCAAGTCGATTTTTATTGCCGTATGGATCAGAAGTATTGATATCATTTATTCTGGCTTGTGCTGAACAGAGATCATTGATTCTGTCAGCGAGCATCTTTATTGAGTTGCTTATTTGTATCATAGGGTCCTCTTCATTTTATAAGGGTTGCAGCTTCGAAGATAAACTACTTTTTGTGAATTTTGTTTTTATTGGAATCATAGGTTACAATTATTTTATAATCTCACTATCCATAACTAAGGTAAAATCGAAGTTTTATGACAATAAGTTAAAACACATACATCAAAATGAAGTATAAACTTAAAAATATATTCAAAATAAAACAATAATCTATAATTCGATACCCTTCCCTAATAAAAATAAGAAGTATTTTAAAAATCATACATAAGCTTATAATTTAAGAAATCTTCCATTAGTCTGAAAAAGTAATGAAAATATACAAACTATTACAATATTATATGTCTTTTCAAAGAAAATGTGTACAATAAAATATTGTTAATTTCTAGCATTTGTAGATAGTACGTACTATATGCGAAGATAATTTTTGAGAATGCTTATCCAAAGATACTTGACTTTACCTTTGTTAAACAGGATCAAATACTAAATTATTCAATTCAATCATCATTTATCGTACAAGATTTGCATGACATTAAATAAATTATTTCTAACTACAGTTATTTATGAGATGACTGAAACTGCGAAGTACACTTGTTTTATGAAAATAATACAGATTTAGTCATTGAAAATAGTGCCTTTTTTATATGATAAAATTTGTTTCTGTTGTTAGTCGATCAAGTAATATCAATATAAGAGCGAAGTTATGAAGAAATCAGAATTGACATAAATACAGATCATGAAGTAAATTCTTCATAACTGGTCGAGTAGTACTAAAGAGTTTTAATTAAAATTTATCTTGGCTGGAATCAATGTCAACTAGCGCTGCTTCAATAAAATTTTGATTTTGGAAATACTTTACTAATTGAACGGAACTATTGTAATTTCGCTTAGGGGAATTGTATTACCCTCACTGTATTATATTCCTGTTGAGTCTTCAAGATGCTCAATTTTTTTGGGATTGAAATCTTTCATTTTAATTATTATTCGTATTTTGTTCAGCGAGTTCAGAACAAATAGCTACCAGTTTGTTGATATTTTCTGCAATACCACACATCAGCAAATGTTCTATTTTCAGCTCTAAATTTGGGATATTCTTTTGAAATTACACTGCAGTTATTTGCAAAATGTTAATATTTTTATTTATAAATGAGGCAAATCGAATGAATTGGGTGCAAAAGTTCATGTCAAGTCCTTAAAATTGGTTGTTTCAATTATAAAATTATTAGCAAGGCCAGCTGTATTGAAATATTAATAAATTTGGAAATAAGAGAGTCTGCAACAAAAACTATATTTGCTATTAATAAATTTGTATGATTTTTAATGATAAGAATTCAAGGAGTATCTAAATGTTAATAAAGGAGTAAAGTTAATTTTAATAATTCTACTTGGCGATAAATAGCAAATATTTTCTTTCATGAAGGCTATGAGTAAAAGATTTGCTCAAATTTTAATAAACCAAGCAATACTATCTTTAAATAATATGGGGGTAGCAATTTCAAATATTTGTCGATATTTTTGCCGCTGAATCAGATCACCTCATTTGACAATATTTAATAAAATAAGAGTAAGGGTTTCATTTTTAACATATGTGATATTTAATGTTTAATTGATATAAATTTAGCTTGTTTTTATAATTGGAATAGCGACTTATCAGCAATATAAATTATGATAATCGTATTTTAATATAATTTATGAAGTATTCTCAGAATGTAAAGTCGACCCTCAAATAGTATTTGTTTATCAAAGATTACAAGTTTAAGCTCTTACGATTGAGCTTTTTAAAAATTATTTACACAATTTACAAAGTAAGCGAGTTTAATGATTCTCTCACTAACATGATAAATAATTCTTGATCAGGTTTCTTCTTCAAATAGTCAGCATTGTTTCGAAGGCTAATAGTTAAACAGTCTTGTAATTGCATGTTCAGTCATGCGCTAACCTTCATAATGTATGATTTATCAATAGCTCAATAAACTTGAAGGATTTTAAAGCAAAGCTTGTAATAAAAGATAACAAAAAATGCAAAATTAGATTAATAAATTATTAAGAGCAATAATAATACTTTTGTTTTCCTTTGATTCAATCATGAATGATAATAAATTATTTACCTTAGTTTTCCATCAAATAAATAAGATAGAAGCTTCACAGACAATAGAATATAAAAGTTCAGTTGAA
>APMI01029995.1_pt1 | contig 37364 bp, 19 predicted proteins | sample 667938 | NCBI WGS metagenome assembly APMI01 (sample SAMN01084076, study PRJNA167559) | wastewater metagenome | biome: Wastewater | place: Denmark: Ejby Moelle, Odense | collected 2011-11-28
AGTTCAACAGTCATAATTACAGTAATTTAAGAAAAGAAAAGATAGTATATAATATTAAGCTAATAGTAATAGTAAAGACTCGATATTTATAAAGTTAATATTTTTTATATCGAATTTTATTAATCAATATTTTCTGTTGCCTTAAATATACTAAATTAATCCTTAATAATTAATATGAACAGAAATTTATATGTTGTTTTTGGATTATTATTAATGAGCTTGTCTTATATATTTGAGTCTGACTAGTTGATTAGGTTTTCATGCAATTAAAACAAGCGCAAGCATTGAAAAGATTGGCCACTTTACTAAGTGCAGGAGCAGCCGTTGGTGTTTCAATATACACCTATGCTTCATACATGACTTTAAAAAATAGAACTTAGTTGAGCAAGCACATAAAATAATCATTATAGAAGCCAGCATCAAATAATATGATGGTGCCTCAGTCAAAAATAGCAATCAGCGATAAAATGCAGACAGGTGATATGATTCTCATAAAATATGAATATGCATACGCATTGACTCCAAGACAGTACTTATATGGACTGCTGGATTCCAAGCTACACTTTTATAGTCAAGTCGATGCTGTAGGCTTTATTTGCCGTAAAGATAACAATTCGTATGTTTTGTATAATTAATTTGGGGAGACCAAGGTACGAGAAATGAGATAATTCTTGCTACTTCCATACATTGTGGAACTGTTCGAGCAAAAGAATGTTAACAAAAATAGTGAAATTGAAAATAAGATATTAGAGATGGTCTAGCAACAGTTGCGAGTCAAAATAAACTAAAATCCAGTCTAAATGATCAACAGAATATCTACATTTTTATATGGGAAAAAAGCTTAGCTTGTTGTAGATGTCAGAGAGCATCTCTCAACTTAAAATATTAATTTACTAGTTGAACGATCTCGTCGTTAAAAAGAGTTAAAATCACGATCTCGATGATAATATTTAAATGTATATCTTTTTCTTTGATAATGTAAGCAAAAAATTTTAAATGCACTCAGCATCCTGAAGAAGATGTTGCGTTCTTTTGCACAGTCAATCAATGGCACTTCGTTCCACTTTGTAATTCATGCATACCACCGCACACCCAGAATCATCCTAAGAATTTCAAGGTCTGCATTGAGGCATACTCTAAAGTACGATAAAAATCAGAAGCTCAAAGATGTCAGGCTACAAGCTAATATGGAAAAAGATTAAATAAAATAAGAGACTACTTAAAAAATTAAACGCCTCTTAACGGATATGAAGCTCTATAGTCGGCTCGACTGCAAGCTATCGAAACTATAGACTGCTACTTTGCATAACTAAAACATTCTTTAGATTAACGATTGAGCGATACAATAAAATTCCAAAATGAGCTATTAACAAAATTACAATAAACTGTTAAGGCTGATATTCATGATCTATAAAATGCTGACTCTTTGAGCAATGCAGAACAATGGGGAGATATCGTGCGAAGGTTATACTTTAAAGATGGTATCAATCCATATCTTGAGGAAATAGATGATGTACTGAAAGATCATCACGACCGAATTTATAAAAGAAGCGATATTTTTGAAATTAACTCTAAAAAATTATGTGATGAAATTAAAAAAGTGCTAACGGGCTTTGTGTACTTGAATAAATAAATAAAAACTGAAATTAACGAAGAAAAAAGTAAAGTTACTATTTAAAAAGCTACTAAAGATACAAAAAAGACCCCGAAAATAGTTATCAAGCCAAAAATATGTAAAAATTGCAACGGAGAACTATAGTATTTGACCCAATTGAAGAAACATCTTTATTGTCCAAACTGTGGTGGTAAATAACGAAATTATACTGCAAAAAAGCCATGAATTATTTACGCATTAAAACTATAATATAAAGTCAACAAATAAATCAAAAATTGTTATGCGATGACTTGTTTAAAACTGTCCCTAAACAACCCATGAACGGCGCGTGTTTAGAAAAGTAAATAGATTTTCCCGGTGCATAGCTCGCTACGATACACTGAATAATGAGAAATGTACTTGTAGTAGGCTGTAAAATTTGTCATCATGAAAATTATCAGCTAAGACAACTGCATCTTTTAAGTTTGTTTTGTGTAAGTAAAGTGCTATTAAGTTTGCGCTATTTATTGCGAAAGTGTTAATAATTGACCTTACGACGTCTTCTTGTTTTAGATTGGACAGTTAATTTTTTTGCATTCTCGATATTTTGGCCATACTGGAAGCCACGATATTTCCAGGCAACCCTAAACTTTGTGAATTCTGACCATATATGTCTTCAACCATCAGGTCCACGTTTTTAAGATTTCCTGATTTAAAGGCCATTTCGAAGCATCGTTAAATTGTGTGTTAAGGATATTTGAATTTGAGTATGCTAAGAATAGTTTTCTCACCTATGACCGAGCCGTCCACTCTCTATGTTTTCTTACCTCTTTATATTCTGTAGGCTGCAATACCATTTCTCAGGATGACCAATAAAAATTTATCGGGTAAATGTTTGATAGAATGATGTTACTAAATATAAGTCTCGCTAAAGTTATGCAGCTGCGTAATTGTGAACGTTTGTTTGAATTTATAAAACTCATGACTGTTGCTGTCAAGCATGAGCATGGCTGAAATTGAATTATCAATCCTTTCTGTGTGTTAAAGCTTAAACTCTCTCATCAGAATGTTACTAAGTGCTTTAAAGAGTATCTTGTTTTGGGAAAGCATGTTAATAGTTTCACGATTTGTGCGGATCACCAGTTAGTCAGAGTTAAGTAATTTTTAGTATTAGTTACGTAGCAATTGAACATTCTATGTTGTGTCATAGCTGAGAAACTCTTCAATTTGACATTAGAACAGAAATATGATGGAGTTACCCCATTTCAATTGTCCTTTCAAAAACTTGCTCTTCAGACTCATGATAAAGTTAATGTGCTAAGCATTCTCCTCGATGTATGCTATTTTGACCTTCTCATTATCTGCTTCGAACCCTATTTTGTTTCCCATTACCAGAATTTAATAAATATTAGAATATTATTCAGTTTGCTTCTCTAATTCAACGCATAAGATTATATAGTAATCACGGAAGTTCTGGTTTTATTGTTGATAAAGTTTTTACTCGTCGGTGTAAATTCATTTTATTTTGGATTTGCTTTATTCTTTATTTTAGTTTATCATCTCCGTAGTCATCTCTGAGAACAGCTTACTTTCTCTATCGACTAGTTGATTTGTTAGCTGATGTTTAACCTTTGTGTTTCGAAGTCGATCTTGTCAATCTTGGACATTAAACGCTTCTTTTTCGATGTTATAACTATTTTTTCTGCATCTTTTAGTAAAGTTTCATGAAAAATCCATTAAAATCTTAATTTATGAGCGATTCTCTACAATGGTCGATCAGTATATGATCTACCCACTCTACTTGAGTCAAAAATTATTTAATTTCGCTTTAAAGTAGATTACTAACAATTTCAAGTTTAAAGTCTGTGAATTCTTCCATGCTCTTTTTCTTTTCATTTAGAACTTTAGCTTCAAGACTTAAATTACTTTATTCCATAATTTTGAGTCTTTGACTAAGCATTCTAATTTGTTTACGAGCATCAATTAGTGCGACTGAAGTAGTCTCAAGTTGTTCCTTAAGCAATTTTATTTGCTTATTGAGATCACTATTAAGATTTTTAAGCTGCACTTCGTTAAGTTACTCAATTTTTCGCTGCTATTTAATGTAGTCTAGTTCTTTCTGAATTTATTAATACTTTGAAAGGTTCAAATACTAGCTATATATTGCGTCGTACGTTAGTTATCGTTATTCTGTTTGAGTACCGGTTCTGAGTCTCTATTTTTTTGAGTAAATATTACAGCTTCTCGTTATACTGTGCTGGCTCAATTACCGATTCTATTACTGATTTTGGTTTCAGTTGATTAATGACAGGTCTCATAATTATTACATTTGATATTTTTATTTATTAATAAAGTTATGTTGAGAAAAATAACGTAAGTTTAAGTGTCTGTGTTAAATAATAAGTGAAATTGAGCCGAAAAAGAGAGCCAATCACATTAAAACAATAAAATTGATTGATTTTATTCCAATTTAAAGTTTTATTAAATCCAATGGACTGCGAAACTCCTTTAACCCCTTACGATATTGCCTTCAATGCTGCAGGCAACCCAGATACGAGGGAAGAGTTCTGGAGAAACGAAGCTCGATACGTTTCTTGGTTTAAATTCCCAAAAACCATTTTAGATTCGTTAAATCCTCCATTTTATCGATGGTACGCAGACGGGCAGATAAATATCACGTATAACATGTTCGACCGATACTTGGAAACTCAGAAAGACCGAAGATGCCTGATTTGGGTATCGAACATGACCAATACTGAAAAAGTATGGACTCTAAGACAAGTCTATGAAAATGTATGCAGAATGTGCCATATCCTCAAGAAGCAAGGAGTGCAAAAGGGAGACAGGGTCATCATCTACGACCCTATGATACCGGAAGCATTATTTGCTGTTTGGGCCTGCGCCAGAATGGGAGCTATTCATTCTATTGTGTTTGGAGGATTCTCAGCTAAATAACTGTCTGGACGTATAGCAGACTCCAAGCCCAAGGTCATAGTAACAGCAAGCTGTGGACTGGAGCCTAATAAAGTGGTCAATTATGTGTAAATCCTGTAAGATGCAATTAAACTGTCAAATTATTCAGAAGCCAAAGTATTAATCTACCAAAGGCCAAACCTAGAACGGGATTGTAGTGAGAAATGGATTGAGTACACAGTGGAAGAACAATAATTTAGTGATTTTCCATGTTAGCATATGCTTTCGACAGACCCTTTGTACATTTTGTACACTTCAGGTACCACAGGCGCACCAAAGGGAATCATTCGAGATCAAGGTGGAACTACAGTGGCTTTGAACTGGACTATGGATCATATTATGGGAATAAATCCGATGGACACATACTTTGCAGCCAGCGACATTGGGTGGGTTGTTGGACATAGCTTCACCATTTACGGTCCTCTGATTAGAGGAGCAGCAACTGTTTTATACGAGGGGAAACCAATGTTACCTAATCCAGGTGTACTCTGGCAAATTGTTGAGAAATATCGTGTAAAAGGTCTGTACTCAAGCCCAACTGGTCTAAGAGCAATTAGAAAATAAGATAACGATGGAAGCTGGGTTTCAAAATACGACATCAGCAGTCTCACATCATTATCACTGGCAGGATAAAGGTGTGATATACCTACCTATGAGTGGATTCAGGAGAAACTTAAAGTTCTCATAAACGATAACTACTGGCAGACATAATGTGGGTGGATTATATCATGCAACTACAAAAATCTGCATACATTCAAACCCAAACCAGGAAGTGCAACGAAACCCGCTCCAGGATTCCAAGTGTAAATCCTTAGCCATTCTAATGCTGTTTTACCAATTAACCAATTAGGGAAAGTATGCATTAAATTACCGATGCCTCCATCTTTCATGTTGACACTCTACAACCATGACCAGGCATTTATTGCTAAATACTTATAGTAAGCTCCCGGCTATTATACTACAGGCGATGCAGGTTACTTCGACAGCGACGGGTACCTTAATGTAATGACCCGATTGGACGACATTATTAACACTGCAGGGCATCGACTTTCCACGGCCAGTATGGAGGAATAACTACTCAGGCACCCGAAAGTCTCTGAAGCTGCAGTCGTGGCTAAAATCGATGATCTCAAGGGTGAAGTACCAATTGGTATAGTTGTACTTAAGTCTGGATGCAGTCCGGAAGGAGTATAAAAGGAACTAATCGCTTTGATACGAAAATAAATAGGCCCTGTAGCATCTTTCCAGCATGTCATAATTGTCGAAAAGCTACCCAAAACAAGAAGTGGCAAGATTCTGAGAAATGTGATGAAAAGAATGATCGAAGGAGAATAATACAGATTCCCTTCAACGATTGAAGATGCTGATGTACTCCCAAAAATATAAAAAACAATTCTCGCATATGGTAAAGGTATGGGAGAGAAGAAAAAGCTTATCTACAGGACTGACGTAGACAAGCTTGACAACAAGTAACTTAACAACATTTTAGAATTGTAGTAACAGGACAAAGTTTAGAAAAGAGTAAAAGAATGATAGCCCACTTAAAATAAATTTATTATCCATATCACAACGAAGCAGCTAATTTTATCATCAACAATTAGTCATTCTTTCGGTTCTTCTTGATTTGAATAATCGAAGGCGGTAAATTCGTTTATAAAAAGGGTCTTTTTGCATTCAGTAGGGATTGCAGTTTCCTCTGATTTTATAGTCATGGCGCTGCTACAAGGAGGACTGAATAACTTGCAATCACGTAAAGAACTTGCTGATCGTAAATTGACCATTATTTGATATATCTACTGACAGTCTTCTTCCATGTTTTGCTAGAATAAATTCTTGACAAAGTCCTTCAAATTCTACATGAAAGTAAAAGTACCGAATCTTCTTTTCCTTTTTTATTAAGGCTGCAAGATATCTTTGACTCGGTTCTGGGGAAAGCTTCGTACACTTGAAAAGGGGTATTTTTATCAACGATGATACCGTCAATGTCGAGGCACTAGAACCTTTTCATCTGATGAATTGTGCTGTAATTATAAATATGTATACGCCTCTATAATAAATATTTAGTTAATTATGTCAACCAAGATTCACACGTATGTACTGATCCTCTTCATGTTGGGGCTGGCTCTCGCTAAAGTGCCTGAGCTTGCTGTCAAAAACTTTGATGGATCTTTACATTTTGTTCAAGTTTATGAAGATAACTGTCAAAACTGCAACACTTAATAAAAGTAACTCGAAGATGCGGCTAAACTGCTCGATGGTATTGTCAAAGTTGGAAAAATTAATCTTAAGAATATTCCTGCAATGAAGGGACAAAAATTACCCAAAAATCCAGTCTACTTCTTCGTCAAAGGATCAATATAAGATTTTTCTGAGTACAAGTAAAAGATTTCCAAAATTTCTATATCTAAATTTGTTCTAACTTAAATTGAAAAATTAGTGAAAACTAGAGATTCGAAACTATTCGGTGGCAAAAAAAGTGGATCGTCATAACCTCAAAGCACTAAACAAACAAAAAGTCAAGGCAGTTCAAAAGTATAAAAAGATGGATCAGGTGTTGTTGTTTTGAGTGACAGTAATTTCGAAGAAACTGTACTCAAAAGCGATGATGCATGGTTCGTAGAATTTTATTCACCTTCAGTAACTATTAATTAATTTAGTGTGGTCACTGTGTCGCTTTACAGCCAGAATGGGACAAATTACCATCAAAAATTGGAAAAAGAGTTAAAATCGCAAAAATTGATGCAACTGTGAATCGTCAAATGGCACAGAAATTCCAAATAAAAGGTTTTCCTACTTTGCTATTTTTCGGTACTGAGGATAAATAAACACCGGTACCTTATCAGAGCGAAAGGACCGCTGATGCAATGGTAAGTTGGCTTCAAACACAAAAAATTGCAGATGAAAAACTCTAATTCGTGAAATTAACAAAATAATCTTATGATAAATAATGCAACAGAAATATTGTATGCTTGATTTTCATATTGGAAAAGAAGCCTGAATTGAAAGATCTTAGCTTTGTAGAAGAACTACTTTAGTAAAACAAAGGAAAGCCTTTAAGATTCTTCTACTCTAATAGGTTAATGAAATTTGAACAAACATTAATGATTGAAGATCGAAGCACCCCTAAATTAGTTAGCATTTGGGATAGTCTTGAATCATACAAGATCTACAATGGGCAAATAAACAAGAGTTAAATTAGTCAATACTTGAGCAAGATCATGGAGAGAAAGTCTTGGATCCGACTTCATGATAAAGTTAGCAATTTACTGTTCGCGGAGAAAGCAAATGAGGAGTTGTGAATTGTTGATTGATCATGTTGTGTTAATGTATTAATGTAATTTTAGAATTATAAAAATCAGTTAAAAAGTTTGCCAAAGTAACCACCCACTTGAGGTTTATCACGTGGGGACTACGGATGAAAAACTGACACATAGCAATCACTTTACGTTGAAGTTTTTACCCTTGCACTTGTTGTTATTGGATCAATGCTTTACTTTTACTTATACAAACGAAGTTCGGCCATAACTTTGTTTAGTTGATCTGCGAGCGATTGACTTTTTATTTTCTATTTTTTTAGCTATGCTGTCAACTGTCTGTTTTTCTAAGACATTTATTATAGTTTATTTTTCAACTATTATTTCTGCCGGCGCTATTTGTCTAAAGGCTCTCTTGATTTTTAATGCTTTTTTTGAATTGGCTTGGGTTCATTATTTTTGCCTGAGTTGTTCTTTGGGCTTTTATAAAGTCTTATAAACTTTGGCGAAGACATATAAACTGCTGATTATGAGCTAAAATTTAAAATTGAATATATTTTAGTTGCATTCAAAAATCAGAATCATCCTCATCAGTAATCATTGATGAATCGCTTGAATTATTTATATCCATTGAATCGTTCTCGTCTATGACTTAATTATTCTTGACATTTTGCTATACATTATCCATTTTTATTTATTTTCTACTATCTTGATTTTTGTAAATAAGCTCATCAAATTACTCATCTAGCTCAAGCTCTTTTTTAATAAGCTCATCTTCTTTCTTTATATTAGATTATCTTGGCTCGTCTTATTCTTCACCTTCAAATATTTTATTTAGTTCTTCTATGAAATCGTTGCCTTCTTCAGGAAGAAGTAGACTGGCCTCTTTCTTAACCTATTTTTATTTTTATTATCTATCTTTTTGTCTTTCTCTTTCGCGTTCTTGTTCTTTTGCTTATTTCAATTGCTTTTTGGCAAGAATTTTTTCTTTTTTACGTTATCTGGATTTGAAAAGTTGCGAAAGTTTACTTTTCACATAGCTTTCGATATCTCTCAATTTACGACTGCTCAGTTAATTTAAGTTGTAAGACTATATTTTCTTATCGGCTTCACAAAAAGGTCTATCATTAATTATTTCCCAAATTCCTACTAAATAAGCAGGAGGAAGCTTTTTGACCAAATCTGCAAAATATAACACTTATTTTTCAAGGCTGATATCATTACGTTATCCTTTTTTCTTTTTCCTGATGTACCAGTTGCCCTGAGTCTTACCATCTGCTGCATCAGACAAATATCGAGTAATTTTATCGATTGATTTTTGAATGGACTGAATATTATTTTCAAATTCAGCCTTTCTTGCTTGCTACACGTAGCACATGAACTCCTCGATCATCTAGTCAATTTGATTTACTACTTCTAATTCAAATGTAGTGTTTTTTGCAGTCTAGAGGATCAACATATAACGAGCTTTAAAAGTATCAATAGTAAGCATTCCTTTTCTATTCTCAGTCTCTATCTAATTTAGGCCCATCATCAAGCCAACTTTGTTTAAATAACTTTAAACTTGTGTATTCTTTATTAACTTACGAAACCTTTGTATGATATTCTTTATCTTTTCACTTTGCCTTGATCTGCCCTACATTGAGAATTGGAACGAAAATTTACTGCTCTTTTTTGCTTCTTACTGTCTCTTACTCCAGGCTTGATCAATAGTTTTGATAATAGGGTTATCCAGATCTACTTGTCTTATAACTCTCACGGGCTCATAATTTATCTAGCGAATATTGGGGGTCTTCATATAACCTAGTCTCTCATATTCCTCCTTCTTGATTAAACAAAATCCTCTCGGTAGTCTCTTATTCAGATTGATTTTGTGTTACTATGTGAGTAAGAATAAGTTTTCTTTGCTGCTTTAGCTACGGCCTTCCTCAACATCCCTGTTCCTCGAAATGTCTTGGTCGTCCTCTGATTAAAATATCATCATGATGGATGTATTATAAACCTATACATTATAAATCAAATCATTAGATATACAAAAAAGTGTCTCTATTTTGATTACGGGTCCAAATATAAGCAGACTCCATGACGAGAGTGTTTTCAGGATCTGTCTGAGTCTGAGCATCCATCGTATTTTTCTTTTCCTTCGCAATGTATATCTTTGCGCTTTTTCTCGATCTTTCAATTTTTTTCCTTGAGCCAATCTTTCTATTGTATAGCCTTAATGTTTATTTCTGTTTCTTTTGGTAATTGAACAGAATGAAATCACTTTAACTTCGAGCTATACTTTCAACTAATTTCACAACTGGTTCAAATCTCAAGTGAGCGCCTTAGAACAGATAAGCCATGTTTTGAAGTCTGTTGAACTGCAGTTTCAAATTGGATGGTAGTAGTGCTTTGTATTAATCTCTGGGTACACGATACAGAATGCAATAATTCATACAGAGGGCATGTTGAGGAATAAGCAGTCCTGTGATAAACTCGTAAATTCCTAAAAAATTGCATTTTTCCACAATAGATAAAGTCACTTACTATAATTCTCCTGCGATGCAGTAGCGTATAGTGCCCTATTTTAAATAAAGCAAATCATCTCTGCAGATGCTGCGGTAATCATAGATATCCTCACCGACCTCGCTGACTGCTTCTACCAATTTCTCTGCGATTTGAAGCTGAAAAGTTGAATTACTGAAGAAAATAGGATCGTTAAGTACTTACTTGTAAATATTGTACTTTATCTGCTGTAAGTATTTCTTAGGTAATAAATTTTATATTTCATCCATCTTTTTCTTTTGACTTTCGGTGTACTATAGCGAGCACAAAATTTGAAGGTATAGTTTACTGTCAATCTTTCTATTAGATGAGTGCTGCTGAAAAGCTTCAAACTTTTGTAATAAGTCTTGCTCCTTTTGCTTGCTTTAGATAGGAATTGAGTGCATGGAATTTAAGTAAAATCCGAACAAGAAGCCCTCGAATGCCAGTGCTAGTATGTTGATCAGTACTAATGTAGGTTGAGCAGCTGAGATGTCTCCATAGGCCGCAGTTGAAGCTGTTCCTAAAGCCCAATACATGGAATACTCTAGCTGGATCAGAAATGGTTGATTAACTAAGTCTGCTATGGCACCCGTGTCCACAATCCAGAGGAGAAAACTGTATGGAATATCTTGTCGATATAGAAGATATGCAATGCCGTAGAAAAGCGAGCCAACATAAGAGATTACCATGAATAAAATTAGAAGAGTACGCAAGATTTTATATATGGGGTAAAACCAAGTGCCAATCAGGATGTAGATGCACTTCATATCGAACTTAATCAGCTTGTAGATCTTACCAATGAATAAGAGTTCCACGATCTGTTCAGTACGCTCTTGGCCAATTAGTGTAATTTCATAGATGGCAAGGAGTAAACATATCGTATCATAGGCGAACTCCACTGTGAGAAACTTGTAAGTCCACAGAGAGTAGGGACTTTTCATCCACTCGTACATCTTCTCGTCTGCATAGAGCACCATGTGCAGGAAGAAAAAGGCGAGCACAGTGGAGTCGATGATGGTCTGCACGTACCCGTTCTACGCTAGTCCTGTGCTGTACATCAATGTCGACAATGAGCCAGAAGTATGCGATCTGGATAGGGATGAAGAGCAAGTGTAATGTAAGGCACACATAGCTCACTACGTACAATAAGTTCACTAACACTCGTGCCCACTCCCGTGAGTAGTATGAGTCCAGTCTTAGAAACAGCAGATGGTTCTGCAAGTTTGGCATATGGCCTATATTAATCAATCATAGATTACATTAACACTAACACGGACAAAACTTAATTACAAGATGATAGGCATATCAAGTCAATGGCAGTTCTAGCACACAACAAATTGTATAATATTCAAGAATTTATAATTGATTGATTTATCTTCATTCTTAAGATAAAAGTACAAAATATAAGAAACAAACATACTGTTTCAAAATTAGTAAGTATTATTTTAAGTAAATAATCAGTAAAAAAAGATCAGTATCCTTTGAGTTAACTTCCTCTACTCTTATTTGAAGTAATTTTAGACTCCAAGACTAGATCAGGGAGCTGTGAGTTGCGGACTTATTGACTGACCCTGCATGGTGATGAACCCGGAGTTGTGCTCAATGAGACATTACTGGATCTGGGGAAGCAAGGATATTTTGATTTGCCTTTTCCGCTTTGTTGGAGCTGTGGTGCGCTATTTCCCATTTTGTTATTGTTATAATCTTCAATCTTATTGCTATTAATTGAAAGAACTAGCAACTAATTCTGGTGCACTGACTAATAAAATGAACATATGTAAGTTCAATCGCTAGAACAAATGATTTTATTGCTATTGATTATTGTTAAAAATATTTAAGACTGCATGCCAAATAGTGAAACAGTCAGAGTATATTTGATAAGTAATCTACATAAACAAGAAAAGTTTGATAATCTAGCAATTTAATTGATGCTTTATCATATTTAAAATATTGTAAAACAGTTTTGAATTATATTAATATATTTTGGTAAAATTCAGCTTATATTAGTTTCATACTGAGTTAGCCACATAAGTTTGGCATGCCAGTTTGACATATTATTGTCTAAAAATACAGGAGAATAAAAAAGGATGCTGGTTTTATAATGTTAAAATATAAAGTAATTTCCATATTTTAATGGCCGGATAATTTATAACATAATAGTTTAACCAGCATGTACATAGATAAATAATATATATGGGCTTTTGTGGAACAAATAGAATCAATGAGGATGAACTAGTATTTATATTGAAGTTGGTACTTTTAAAGATAAATTAAATATAATGTCAAACGCACGATAACATAACAAAAAACTCGTATATTTGAATATAAGCCAAAGTGCAAAAAATTATGAAAAATTATCATAAATTGAATATATCAATATTATCTTTCGCTGTCACGGACCGGCATCTGAAATTGACCAAATTTGTTTGGCTATTGTCCTCTGTTCTATGTGCTTACTGAGCTGACACTTGATTGGGCTGATGACTGTGATACACGATTTTGGGCTTCGATATTTGATGGATTATTTGAAGTACTTGCGGGCACTGTTGTGGGCATTGTGGAACTTACACATAAATTCCCCATCTTATAAAATAAAGTGATATTTTATTAACCATCTGAGAAAATCTAACCAATCATTTCTGGTACTTTATTTATTTTAATCATTGCTTTTTATCATCAATATACTCACTTTTATCGACTAAATCATATTGCCTTACTTTAGAGGATAAATTTTAATGGTTTTAATTGCAGTATTCTATTATCGTTTAATTAAAAATCTTGCATCAATGATTATTTAAGATGTTTTAGCAAATTAACCATACAAATAAATCATGGTTTAGGGTCATTGCTGAAAATTCCTGATGAGAGATACCTGTCTCCTCTGTCACAAACAATGGTCACAATACATCCCTTTTAGAGAGTGGAAGCGAGCTTTACAGCGGCAGCCATTGCTCCTCCACTGCTCATACCAGCAAATATTGCTTACTCCTTGGCCATTCTTCTCATCATAACCAAGGACTCCTCTTCACTAACGTCTATAATGGAGTCTACTCGTTCCCGATTAAATATTTTGGGTAAATACTCAGGTGCCCATCTTCGAATGCCTGGAATTTTAGAGCCTTCAGTTGGTTGCACTCCCACAATTTGAATATCTTTACTCTTTTATTTCAAGTATATGCTTGTGCCCATAATAGTCCCTGTCGTGCCCATAGATGACACAAAATGCGTGACTTAACCTTTAGTGTCTCGCCAGATCTATGGTCCCGTTGAGTGATAGTGAGCCATGTAATTGTCTGGATTTGCGAACTGATTCAACATTTTGTAACCTCCTTTTTACACTTGTGCTTCAGCGTAGTCTCGTGACCCTTCGATACCTGTATTGGCAGGAGTAAGTATAACTTTTGCTCCGTAAGCCTCCATAGTCTGCACTCGCTCAGCTGTTGAGTTCTCCGGCATGACCAGCTCAATTTATAGTCCGTATATGCAGGCGATCATAGCTAAAGCAATACCAGTATTTCCACTTGTCGGTTCAATTAGCTTAACGCCTGGCTTTATATCTCCTCTTTTGAGTGCTTATTTAATCATATTGTAAGCAGGTCGATCCTTCACGCTACCCCCAGGATTTTGTCCTTCCAATTTTGCATATATTTTCACGTTTGGATTAGTGTTGAAAATTGTCTTGACTTCGACTAAAGGAGTATTACCGATTAGTTAATGGATCGTGAACCGATTCAAATGACTTCTTAATGCAATCTATTTAGTTGAATTGACAAGCAATTTACTATTGGGAAGCAGACTCTCTGAAACCATGACTTGACTGCCTATGATACTTCCCTTGCCGATAACAATTTTGTTGCTAATAATGGTAGCTCCTGCATAGATAGTGACATCATCTTAAATAATAACACCGACTGCTTGATTTATTTCTATTTAATCACATGAGATGGTGACTCCTTAATGGATAGTAACATTACGGCCTATTTATACTCCTTTTCCGATACGTATATTATGCCCTGCAAGCACAAATCCTTAGCCAATCTTACAACTGTTATCTAATTCGATACCATTTAGCCCATAAGTCTCACATGCAGCTAGTTCACTGAATTTAGATAGACCTCTGTTTAAGAACCAGTGTGCCAGTCGATAATGGATTATGTGGTTGAATTGAGGGTACACTTTCAAAATATGATCAATCGAAAATATAGGTTTATCATTATTTAAGGTGTTAAACTTTCGTGACAAATCTTTTTATAAATTACAGTGAATTTACTCCTATAAGTCAATGTCGAAGAAATATATGACTTATGTCGTTATCTTAGACTACTCTTTGTTGGGTAAATTTTTACTCATTTTAATTAATTGCTCTTTTAGTCTGTCAAGCATTCTAGTTACATCCTCAGCATCATTTATTTTCAGAGATGTTTCAGGAGGGAACAGTAGTTCAGCCAGGTGCCTAATCCAAGCTTTCACTTGTGATTGCAGACTTTTGTTTGCCTATAAACTTGCATGCTTTTGCGCAATTATGTTCTCAAACCTAATATCCATGAAAGACTAATATTAATTATTTATGTTAAGAAGTACTAAAAATTTATCAAATATAGTCGGTCTTCAATTTCCTTGTGACTGGCTTGGAAGCTCGCTTTATGTACTACTCGTATTTATCTAATATACTCAGTCGAGTTCCCTCATTCAATATTGCTAATGTTGCGGTGTGAGGTTCTGTCATTAAAAAATTTCGTGATTTTTCTACCTTCTCTTTAATGTTTTTCACTGTTGGCAGAGCTAACAAGGATTTTATGCGTTTCTACAAGTCAGTGGCATATTTATCTTCAAGTTTTGGATTAGGCCTGGGAGTGTCATTTGCAAGTTGCTTATTATATGCTACTCTTCATTAATGCAAATTTACTAGTCGAATTTCTTCATAATGAGCTCAACATCAGAGAGAGGTTTGAGGTACTTCTTCTTTTCTCTTTCTATGCGATCTGCGGGTGACTATTTGTATTGAATATTTTCCAATGAAAAGACACGCTTTTTATTACGGATTAACAGATGTTTTGGTATAAGCTGGTTCATAACCATAGGTAGTGACTATCTGCTGAGAGAGTCTAGACTACGGCCTTGGACCATTACCTTAGAAAGCTGTTATGATTTGCTTCTGTTTTACTTACGCATGCTGGTTATAATTATTGATGAAACTATTCGGCTCACAAACTTTAGCGAATATATACCAATACGGTCTCTTAATTTAAAGGTTGTACTGGATATGAGTATAATGGATATAGTATGAGTTTATAAATAATAAAATGAGTGGAATGTGTTGTTTCGGTTAGAAAGAGGATGTGCCCTACCCGCAGCCTCAGATATGGAACAATAATTACAACTCTGGTATATACCCTCCTCAGAAGCAGACGTACCTTGGCTCTACGATGTACTCAAGTGAGCAGTACAGCCCCTACAATGCAGTATCACAGCAGCAAGTGATGTAACAAGTGTAAAGAAACCGAGCACTACAAAGTCAAGTGAACAGAAGAAGAGGAGAAGTCGAATACATATTTAATAGCTTACAGCAACGGTTAGTAGGACTTAGGCAGCAGTACGGGCAGCAATAATTGTATCTCGGGCAGATCAACCAGACTATCAACAGACTGGGACTATGAATATAATAGGCAATGCATCAATGATAGTCATTATGATATTTTTGTATTGTACAATTTGTGAATAATAACAATAAATAGAAAATCAGTGCATGCATCCCCATATAATAATAGATTAGATAGAGAGTGATGCACATTACTCATCCAGCAATAGTGTTGCCATACATGGTTCTCTTATTTTTGATTAGAATTTGACTATACTAATAATTATCATAGCATTTGCCTTGGTGTAGATTGTACTTGTTATCGCATTGTAAACACTCATAGGTGATATCTCTGTACTTTATGCAGTATTTGACTATATTTGCAGATGGAGGGTTGGTTGTAGTGCCTACTGTTGTTATTGTTAGGCCTGTCTTTGCATCTGTTGTCACTGTCACATTGTACTTTATACTACTACTATTACTACTACTAGTATTATTACTATTACTACTACTAGTATTATTATTACTATTACTACTATTACTACTACTAGTATTATTACTATTACTAGCATTAGTAGTATTTTTGTTACTGATAGAAGTGTTTGGTGTATTAGCAGAGCTAGGTGTACTCGGATTAGCAGCAGGAGTTGGCACAGATGGCGAATTTGCAGCAACACTTATCGTAGTTGTACTTGTTGTAGCCGAAGATTTTGTTGAATTAGTGGCATTACTTGCATTTGAAGCATTTGAATTATTATTTACTGTGCTATTATTTGTTGTATTGCTAGTAGTAGAGTTACCTCCCGTATTAATCTTAACTACTGCACTATTCCCAGTATTAGTATTATTCATATTGGTTGCATTAGACACTATTGAACTATTATTTGTAGCAGTATTGTTGGTCAGTGTTGAATTACCCACAGATGTATTAGTATTAGTCTGATTTGTCACATTATTCTGCGAGGTATTCACTGTTACATTAATAATATTTTAAATCTTATTACCAGACACTGCTGAATTAGCTATATTTGATCCCATAGGTTTTTGATCTAGTGGTTTAAATATACGAGAAATAGTTGAGTTTAAGTCGATAGGTCTGTTTAAGGTTACACATTTTGATGATAAAGGATTTAAAATGAAGCCTAATTTACATTTCATGCATGTTGTAGTGTCTGGCTTGTACTCTTAACAGTTATCATTGTCAACCTGTACAACTCGAATCTGCTGTTGTAAGCTGTTATCGACGATCACAGTCACTTTAATACCATTTGAAGTATTTGCAGAAGCAGGCACCGAGCTTACAATCAAAGTTTATTCTACTTTACTATTTTTGTCTATCGAGTTTGATGTGTTTAACACTTTGGTTTGATTAGCTTGGCCTTAAAATAGTATTTGACCATCTACTGCAGGATTTTTCTTAACACTTTCTATGTTTGAATCATTCGCATTTTGGGTTCCACCGAGAGACAATGTTGAGACTTTATCGCTTTGAGCCAATAGCAAGTCCGAGCTTGCGGCAACAATTTTAATATTGTTTACAGTTATAGGGCTACCCTTACCTGAAGTATCAGTTTTACAAATGTTCGTAGAGTCCAGCATAAAACCATCATCGCAGAACAGGCACTTGTTCTCGACTTAGGAGAAGACCAGACAGTTGAGAAGCTTGTCTTGAGTGGGTTGAGCTTGCACTTTTACGCAAATTGCATCAGGGCTTAATTTATAATTACCGATGCAACTGAGACATGATCCATTACTGTCGATTTCTTTGCAGTTCTCAAACTTAGAGCTCAGCATCTAAATCTGAGTCCAAGCAGAGTCATTAGTTGGTAATGTAGCTTTCAATAAACTTGGTTTCTTCAATGCAGATGCTGATGTCAGATCATTATTAGTGGAGGAGTTAGTAGGAGCCGGTTTAGTTCCAACACACTAGGGCACAGCTGTATTAGCGCAATCAGTGCAGGAGCCCTGGTTGATAAAAAAGCCATCCCTGCAACTAAAACAGTTGGGCTTTGATGAATCAGCGGGAGTCGAATAGCGAACACAGTTGTCAATGACAGCACTGTGAATAAAGAGCATCTGCGCGATCACGAAGATAAAGATTTTTCTCGTCATTAGACCGCTCGGCGTGTGAAAATGTTGATAATTATTTAATTAGTTTTATACTGACTTTCTATATAAATTTCAGTAAAAATATAAGGAGCCAACATCGATAATTGCATTTCATTATTTTCATAATATGTACCTAATGTACATCTCTTGATAAATCCATGCCTATATTTTTTGTTTGTTCGGCTTCTCATAATATTAAATGATCAAATTTTACAAATTCAAGTTTAGTTAAAAAATTTTGATTAATAAACAATAAGCAAGCTGTTAAACAGTAATGATTCGCTAATAGCATACAACTTTTACGTTTATTTCGAAGATATAAGTTTAATTTGATTTTTTTAATTTTTTAATAAAAATGTCTAAAAATAGTATTTTCATATTATAAAGTCAAAAAAGTAAAATAATTTTTTTTGTACAGTCCTCACTTTATTACTGATTTTATTAGAGGTACGCTAGACTAATGTTGGATTTAGCATACAATTAGTGAGAAGTATGAAAAGTGATCAGATTTATAATATTGACTTTGATATGAAAAATTATAAGATAATAATAATCTAATCTAATTCTCCCAGTCTCATATGTCGCTTGTGGTTGAACCGCCACCGATGATGCTACCTTCTGATGAGCAATAAAACTTAGAGCTATTCAACACAGCAACTCAAATAAGTCTACTTGTGCTGGCCATTGTTTCTTCATTAAGTATGCATGAATGTAATTTTAGTTAGTATTTTGTTTCCACTACTGTTCTACGTACGAAGAAAGTGTACCGAACATCCAAGTGCTCTAATGGCCATCATCTCGCTGTTATAGGCTTTGTCAAACTACAATATAATACTAATCGCAGTCAACATATATCAGTTCGAGCATTTCGTCAACATTAATAGAATATTCGACGTACTGGTGTTCTATCGACTGGGTGAACCGTCATAGGCTCAATTCTGCGAGATAAATTTCACCATATATATTATCCTTGAGCTAATGTCCATCGCATATAACATATCGTTCTCAGCCGACCTACTGATAACTCTTAAGAAGCCCTTCTTTGCAGGTCGTCGCAGGATGAAATTTTATCATGCTTTATGCGCAGTACTAGTATCTTGTGCTCTGCCCATGTCTATTGTGTAAGCTGAAGGTAATAATTTAATAAATTAGATATTTGCAGATAGGAATTTCATTCTAGATCAATATACAAAATTCCACTTGCATTTTTGGCGACATTAGCTTTGTTCTACATCATTTCAATAGCGATCATTATATTGAGCTTCAGGACAGTGCAGAAGAATCAAATTCGACTTAAATATATTTATATGCATCGCATTATTTTGCTCACACTAATGTTACTATGGGCTTTCCCTGTAGCAACTAACGTGTTGATTCTCCTGCAAGACGAATCCTCTACACTATTTCATGTGTTTAATTTGGCTTCTTTTATATCTCTGTTACTTTCAGGAGCCATCATCAACATAGTTAGATTCTATAGTGACCCATATGTTTGGCTGCAGGTTAAGAAAATGCTAAAAGAGTGTAAATTATTCTAAGTTAAAAACAAGGAAGAAGACTAATAAGAACATAAACATGAGGATGTAAATGATAGATGGAATTTGCCATTAGCGAATGCTGTTGCCACTTTTCATCATCAAAGCGTAGTCAGCAATATAATATAAATTGTTCTATAAACTTGCACTAACACTGTTGAAGAACTTGCAATCCATAAGTCTTAATTTAGGCATTAGTAAAATTATCATGCAGCCAGTGCCATATTGAGTCTCAGAGAAATAAAGAAAATGCTTAGGAGTGGCAGTAAAGAAGAAGTTAAAAGATTAGCGAAAATAACAAAAACATAATCAATGATGTGCCTCGAACCAAAAGACTCTCACGATAAGTAAAAAAATATCTACAAATAAGCTGACTACATTGCTAGTTTAAATCCAATTAATTAATCAAGTAATCCCACACTAACAGTGATGATGGACCGTAAAAATAATCCAGCCATCACAATTAAGGTTGAATCATTTGCTGACCCTGTTTTTGTGGCCCTTAGATTGTTAGACAATTTTACATCATAATAATTGCATAAGACTCTGGATTTATCGTTAAATGCTGAAAACATAAAAAAAGCGAGAGAATCCTTAGGAGCGAGTGGTAGCTTCTTTTTCTTCAGTTACGATCATCGGCTAGTAATTAAAACCATCAATGAAACTGAGTGCAGAGTATTCTTAAGAATCCTACCAGAGTACTACGAACATATATTGAAGAATCCAAACTCACTTATTAGTCGAACATATGGCCTTTTCTCTGTCGAAATAGCTGGGATATCTAAAATATATTTCGTAATGATGTAAAACACTTTGCGTAACTTCTAATAAAACGGAGTAACTTACCGTAAATATGATTTAAAGGGATCAACTATCAAGCGAGAGGTTAAAAACCCTAAAGCTGATGTTTTTAAGGACATTAATCTACTTAAATCTGATGATGCTTTCTTAATTATGTCGGCATAGAGAAAACAGAAATTAATTGAACAGATTAAAGCTGATATCACTTTGTTGAGCAAGCAGAATATTATGGACTACTCTCTACTTTTAGGCATCGGATTTTACAAGAAAATTAAGAAATCGCATCACTTAATTATTAAATAGTAGGATCTCGATGCCGTCGATAACTAATGGCGATGCTTCGATGACGGACATCAAATCACCGGCAAAATGTACACACTGAGCTTAATCGATTATTTGCAAGAGTTCGATGCCAACAAATACATGGAGTTAAAGCTGAAGAAAATGTTTAAAGGAGGTGGTGATATTAGTAGTGTTGATACAAAATCATACTTTGACCGATTCCTCAATTTTGTTAATCGCATCATTGTAGTCTGTCGCACTTGATTAATTGCTTTATTTACTACCTGAGTATATTACTCACTTGAAATTCATAATAAAGAGGTTAGGGTTCTAGTCTCTTCCAGTCAATTAATTTAATTTTTTAATGCAGTTTTTGAGTTATTCACTGATTTAATTATTGATTTTCCTAATGGCTTCACATCTTCTGCACATTTTCTCGTACATTTCGAACATATCGCTCTTCTCATTTAGTACTTCTTTGAATTATTTATTAATTTGGGCAAGCATTTAAGACTATTTTGATTTCTGTTCAATTTCAGCTTGCTGATCTTGCAGTCTAGGGTTTTATGATAGCTGTCTCTGTGATTATTAATGCCTGAGTTTGGCTAATTGTCTTTGCAGGTGCTCATTTCTTTGTTTAAGAGTCAGAAGCTGGGAGACTGAGTTAGCTGAGCTGCTCTTCGATACTGAGAACTTACTCACTGATTTTGATTTTCTTTTATTCAGACCAGACGATGATGACTATTGCATATTAATGAGCTTGTCAAAGAACTATTAATTGTCTTGCAAAAATTGTTATACGTTCATGATTTGGTGTGTAAAAGGAAGTAACTTGGGATCGAGAATCTTCCTGCGAATATCTTGTAAGTTCATTTAACCCTTTCTGCAATTTTAAATATAATATTTAATAAAATTTTATATTATGGATCAACATACACTAAATCATGATTAATTGTAAGTTTAATTTTTTTTCATATTATAAGTATCAAAAGCTGCGACTCAAATAATACTTAATGGAGCAAAAATTATCAGATTTAATTATGCTGCAACATTATATAAATGCTAAAAGCCTTTGCAAAGACTAGTCGATTTTATGTCCGAACCCGCAAGCCTGCGCAAATGGATAGCTAATAATTGGAAAATTTTAGAACCTCCATGCTTCAAAATCTGCCATCGTTCTACACGTACTTTCACAGTAAGCCTAGCACATCAGACCGACATCACGATGATAGAGTATATGAATAGAAGCTTTACGGCAAAAAATGCAACATTGTTGGAGTAACTCCTGACTCTTAGAACTCAGCCACGTTCATAAAATCAGCATTGACAAAGCTAAACCCAGATGTACATATTATCTTAATTAGCTTGTCATTTTAGGAGGTTTCAACAGCAGCAAGCTTCTCAGTGAGAGAATTGCAACTACAATTTCACAGAAAAGAATAGTCCGCAATCTAGACTGTATTGTATAGCCTGCTAAACTGTATTGTAAATCAATGGTGACTCCAATGGTGACCAAAATAATAGAATAAGACCCAAATCATGTAGTGCATCCTGACTCAGAAACAGTTTTTAGAGTCGATCATACACATAAACATATTCAAGCTCTCAACTACATGACTGTTATTAACCAGCTTTTGGATCGATCGTTCAGCAAAATTTCATTTGGTATGCCTTCTGATCATGCCGTATTTTAAGAGATCATGATTAACTAAGATATATCATAATTGAGAAAAGCATTTGAAAGAGTAATAAAAGCAACAAGATAAAACAAGAATTAATACGGTCAGCCAATAAACTCGTTCAACTACTATTTGATTCACGTTATAGGTGAGATGCGATACCATGCCATTAGGTAACCGATTCTACACAAGAAAGAGCTCACATATACGACAGCTCTGCTCCACAAATCAGCTAGTGTCTACGACCGAGTAGTTATGTTTGTATAGAATCAATTTGTACACCAGATATCTGAAAACGTGCATAAAATCACAGTCGATCCTAAGCAAGTTTATCGAGGCGGTCAATCAGATATTAAGGAGTTTATAAATCTATCTAATTCAGAAGCAAGTGCTAAGTTACGTTCTTATCTTATGGCTGAAGATAAAAATAAAGCTATATAAGAACTACTGTAGAAATTGATCATACTAAATATATTGAAGAATGATGCACTATAACTATAGCTACTCGACAATAGTCAAAACATATTCAAAAATACGGCATTTGCTAGTTTATTTGCCACTATCTCTTTGGAATAAACAAAGCAACGATATCGAAGAATAAAACAAACATATGATAAACAAATAGGCGAGATTATGAAGCAGCGTATAAAAAACATTACATAATTCAAAGAGCCTCAGAAGAATTTCTACACTTTGTAATAAATGATAAATACTCAAATACAGAGAAACTAAGATTTCCCAGTGCACATGATCGCCCACAATCGGACAACTGAGAAACAGGCAGCGATAGATAGATATGATATAAATAAATAAATAGAATCTATGATCCGCAATGAACTAACACAAACTGAGAGGGAGTTGATTGATTTTCATAGGTCCAACCAGATGACCAGATAAAGTATAGTCCTGTATCAGAAGTTACTAGTTTAGGCGAAACTTAGGCTCAAGAAGACCGATTTCAAGCTACCTGTGCATCATTTTGGAGCGATGTCCGCGCTTTTCAAAGATCAAATGAAAAATAGTATGCTCAGTAAATCTAAAAGTACGAAGAAAATGTTACTTTAAAATATTTAAAAACTCAAATAGTAGGGAATGATTAAGGAGATTTAAAGTATTGAAGAATTCTAAAAACTAACGAATGGTGGAACCCCTGATATTTCAATAGATATGGACGAACAAACAGGATAATTAAATTTAAGGCAATAAGGCAAGGATAATAGTGATGAAAAGATCAAAAAACTATTAAAAAACGACTCTTTATTCCAATAAATGTACGAACTCACTGAGAATTCAAAATAACAGTAAACTAAAGACATTGATTAATAATACGATGAAAAGCACCGACCATATCAAATAAAATAGCCAACCAAAACAAACAGTGCTCAAATAAATAAAAAGAAAAACAATGGAGCCGTGAACACAAACAAAAGTGATAAAAAAGTAGGTCGCAGAGTAAAATGAGAATATGTTATTTATATTGTGTTATATTTGTGTAATTTTAGTAGTAGTATGTCACAAAACATCACTCTTTATTCTCTAAGTGTTGATGAGTAGTCGATCTGTGCGGCAATATTCAGCATCATCCTGTTCTCGTTCGTTTATGTCGTCATCTTTATTTTGGCTTAATGCAGTTTCTAGGGCGCAGTCATTTAAGGGTAGAGTTGACCTAGAACTGGCCATAAAGTAAGGCTAAAATATACTTAGAATTTTTATAGCATAGCAGAGGTTTATATAGTTAGGGTTGTCTTCAATTTTATATGAAGATAAATATTAACTTTTGAATCGCATCAGATTGGATTCACTACTAAGTTAACTATCAAGCTTGAACACTTTGCTAAACAATTTAGGCTGCTTCACTTTAGAGTGGCCAGGCACAAAGTAGTGATAATAATATTTTTTAGCATTTTGGCATATGCGATTGTAGTTGAAAGTGCAGACTATTAGTATTGCACTCAGCACAATATAATGTATGCTTTGGTGCAGTTTATGGATCAGCATGTTGCCTTGATTGTCCGTAGAGTGGTCTCTGTCCAAAGGGAAGATGTCCTCAGTGTAGAAGTACAATATGCTAGTGATTTGGTGGAGCACAAGAGCTATACAGAGAACACGTGAAATTACTGAGTTTAGCGTATGATCGAATATGGTTGGTCTGCATGAGAAATATCTAAAAACGATGTAGCTAGCTGAGTATAGACTTAAGAATGCTAACACTGCCAACAGGTATAGTAATGGTATTGCATTACCATGGAACATTGTGAAGAAGCATGCGTTTAGCATCATTGCGTAAAATGTTTCAAAGTCAAACTCGCTGTCCATAAGTGCCTCATTCATCTGAAATTGAGTTTTTGCTCTCTTAGCTTTGAAAGCACGATATTTTGACTGCAACCAATTTATTAAAATTTGAATGAAAGGTGAAGTTAACAAAGAAACTGCGTAAATCATTACAATTTGACTCCCAATGTTCATATACCATTTCCTTGTAAAATCTGAATATGACTCTAAGCTGAATTAACTTTGTGGCAGAGATACAATGGCAGAAATAGCTTTGCCTAATGAATACCCTCCAAGTTCAACTCTGATCAGCAACATGAGCAGACCACTGTTAATAAAATAGAGTGCAAAAATATTGAGAATAAGGAATCGACTTTTCTCTGTCCTAGTTTTGTACCTGCGATAGTGAGCCAACTCGCAGATAATCCAATTTAAGATGATGTTTATGGTTACTACAAGCAACGATAGTATAATCATTACACCTAATCTTTGTTTAAATGCACTGAAGTAAGGCTCGCAGAAGTAATAGTAGTCAAGTGATACACTGTGATAAGTAGGTTTAGAACAGTACACAAAAATTGCCTATAATGATCCGTCTTTTTTTGCTTACTCATAGGTATATTCTCGAGTGTAATCAAAATTTAAAGAAAATGCTGACTGTTTCTCAATCATTGAAGTAGCGTGAGCATTAGCAAGAAATAGGGCTAACAAAGCCAATAGAAGTACGCAAGCCAAAATAATTGAAATAAGTATTGACTGACGCACTTGAGTTTTTATTTATAGATGGTAGTTCTCCCAAATTATACTAGATGGTTCAACATGGCAGCTGGATAACTTAAGCATCTTACCATCATACATAAGTTATCGAGGACATATTCGATATTTGTATAAATCTTTTATTTTCTTTCTCATCACCATGTCTTAAAAAGTTACGAAACACATTGCAGGTTTCGGTGTTTTAAATTTAGTTAGACTTCTTACTTGAATTAACTGCTTTCCTATCTCTTCATATATGCTCAGTTTTTCCTATTTGTTAGCAGTTGCGTACTCATCAATTAGCACAAGTAAATTTTTAATTTCTGTCAACACAGTCTCGTAATTAAATACTGTAGAAATTTGTGCTACATCTGCTCCAAACTTGTAAAAGTGATTCTTAAGCGTATCTTCTGAGTATGTCGCAGGCAAGTTCTTCACTTCCAACGTGTAATAACTGGGTAATGCATCATCTGAAATTAATTATTCAACAACTTTGTCCGACTTGATTTTCCAGAACACAAGGAAGGTAAAAAATATGAAAGAATTTATCAGATCTACGAGTACAATTATAGTTTGGCTAACAGTCACGTCAATTCTTATAGATTAGTCAAATGTTAAAGCTTACAAATGTTAATTTCTTTGATTACCCAATGAGAATCGCATAAGAGCCTTTGCAATTGAGTTTTCTCCGTACATATTTAGCCCATTACCTTTGTAATTAGACAACAATATCGGCAGTGAATTAAGACTGATGATTAGGAAAGTGTAAAACAGCATTTCGATGAGATTGAAATACAGGTACACTCCTGATCCGTACTTCTTGAATACTTAAGTTTTGAATGTAAATGCATCCTTGATATTTGCCTTGTTATTATTTCTGCCTAATGCTGAGTACAGACGCCGATGTTACACAGCTCTCTCATAAGAGGGAGCCGCGGTGGCATGTGGCATCAGGTTGACCAGCACGTAGTCAACATTTTCATTTAAGCCGGACTTCATCTGTATTATAAATGCATTACCGTGGAATTAATAGAATCATAGGCCCAAGCTCATTTCTGATATTTCAGACTGTGAGCTAAATTCAAATAAATTTGCTATTTAATGTTAGCGGACATGAAATACAAGATATTTTTGTTTTTATGATTAGTGTAAATTCGATAAAAATATAAAATAAATTGTTATAGTAACAGTTATTAATGTCAGCATTCACTATCTATTGCTTTAACAGTTAAAATAATATGGATTAAATTATATAATTATTAGGATGTTTTCGATTTTTTCTACTCTGCTATAACTTTATATATCCCTTTAAAACTTAACAGAAAGGCGGGGATTTAAAATATAGAGACAATTAATGAGGATTTTAGAAGACAGCCGAGGGATAGGCATGCAATAAAATAAGAAGCATGATGTATACACAAATCAGATAAGATTATCCAGGTCAATGTCGATGATGACCCCATCCTGGTTCATTTTCTGAAACGCGGGGTCCTTCTCGATGGGATTGCGCGCTCGCTCGGCACATTGCGAAAAGTCATATGTCATTTTTCTCATTTTCCTAATCTCCCGGCCTGAGAAATCGAAATCGGGGTCCTGCTGGCTGTCCGACGAGGAGAACATGCTCAGGTCAATGGAATATTTCTTGATGGACTTTGCCACTAAAATATCTCTTTAAAACTCGCACTGCATAATTATATAATAATGACATTATCAAATTTGAGTACGAGCTTACTAACTGAGATATCGTTTAAGCTCTACGTTTTCCTCGACTATGTGATCGTAATGTACTTCTGGCACTATCTTGGCTCGTTATCTTTCTTGCCTCTGCATTAGCGAACTTCTTATATCTTCCTGCATCATGAGAAGTCTATCCTTCATAGCGTTTAAGTGCTTGCGATTGGCGATTGTTGCAATCGAGACGAGTTCGTCTACTAAACTTTTGCGCACGGGTTGGGCAGGGACTTATTTTTATTTTGTTTCGCTTTTTGATTAATAAAATTGTTGTTGTGTTTCATTTTTATCAGTAGACTATTGAATAGCAGTTAGTTTTGTAGCTTCGTTATTATCTATCTTAATCTCCAATACTGTTGGGCTCTATGACTGCGAATTCGGAGTATTTTTACTGACAGCTGAGGCTTAATTGTTTTTTATTTCAATTGGAGTAGTAATAACCGCTTACTCTGGAGCAAGCAGATCTTATTATGTAATTTTCTCTTCTTTCTGAAATTCGAGCCCTAACATTTTTGATTGAACATTTTTCTTACTCGCCTTTGCTTTACCTTTGCTAACTTTACTAGCTTTCATACTAAATGTTTCAGTTGAGTTCAACTCGGCCAACTAATTGATAAAAGGTTTTGCCAGAACAGGTTATTTTTAAACCTTTTTCTCGGGAAATTCGTGAAAAGTTTCTACTTTTTTCTTTTAATTTTATTTTTAAGTAAAATCCAGGGTTCTGTCGACATCATGAAAATTGTCTTTAGTCTATTGGAACCCTATTGGAACTCAGTCATCAACTTTTAGTGTTTATTTGCGTTCGAAATTTCAGCATCTTTGTGTTATGGTAACTTTTACACTTTCTTATTTTATGTAATCTATTATTTTGGCTCAACAATTGCCTAGTTTTTAACTTCCGCAATCTAAAGTTTGGCTTACTCAGCTTAAAAATCTTCATTAATTAGATTACTCAAAACTGTCTGTTTAGTTTTATTTATAACTTTTTTATTGTTCTTCTTTTTCATAACCACACTTTTGGTGAATTTTATACTTTATTTTTATTATTCTTTGCCGATATCTGTCAATTAGTTTGTTACCTTAGGTGTATCGAGAATAGACCTTTATTTTTGAAATTAAACCGGCTTCTCTGTTATGATTTCAGTTTTCTATTATTATTTGACAATCGAAACTGGCGACTAATTTTCTATTTTTAGAATTACTTAGGGAATGATATTTGTCTATTCTTTTTATTTACTTACTACCGGAGGTTGTTCATGGGTTACTTTTTAAGGTTCAGTAACCTTATTTTATAAAATAGGAGCCTGTACTTTAGTGACTTAGATGACATTTTCTTCAATCATTTCATCAAAAAAGTCAGTCCCATTCATTAATGATTTATTTTTGTTGTTATTTTCAATTTTACTATCTTTCTATTTATTTTTACTACCTTTTGTCGCTTTCTTTTTTGTTGGATTTAATATCTTAGTTGTTGTAAATTTGTGTTAATCTTCTAAGATGATATCAGCATCTTGATCTAAAGTTTAGACCTTGACTGATGGTCCTGAATTTACGCTGGCTGATTATGAGTCGTTTATTTACTTTATTATTTTACTCTACTTCTCTACTGGATCAGGTATTGTTATTACATCTTATTTGTGTAATAATTCTTACGTTTTATCATTCTTCTCTTATGGAACAGTAGAGTTTTATATTATCTTCTAAACATTTTCTAATTTTTATTGTACTTTTAATTATTATTATTGTTTAACAGGTACAATTTCAGATATATTTTTAGTTTATTAAACAGTCTCCAGCATAAATTCGAGCCCATCTTGCTAACCGCTATCGAATAGCTTCTTGGGAGCTGCTTTGGTTACCTTTTTGGTTGTATTTTTATTTTTAATTACATTTTTCTTAGGTTTAGCTTTCTCAAAGGGTTTGTCTTACTGCAACTATTTCTGTAAATCTAACTATTATGTTGTGATCTGTACAGAAGGAGTAGGTGTATGTTATTTTTACGCCGATTTTTATATTGATATTGTTTATTCCTAATTTAATTTTAAATTGTTTTCAGGTAAGTTATTAACATGCAAAAATGTTATCTAATTAGGTTTTTATATATCTTGTTGGCCAGATACAGGCTCATTATTTATTAAATTTTAAGTTGTTTTGCTTGTTTCGATATTTTCATTATTTTGTTCAGAAATATTTTTCGTCTGTTCTTATTATACTAAATGAGTTTATTGTTATGATTGTGTTTATTTTTGTGGATCTGTGTGCGGAACTTAATCTTATTGTATGTCGAATTAGTTTAAGTTTAGACCAATAGTCGTAGTTTTAGCTCTCTTCTTGTTTCCTTTATCTTTATTATCTACTTTTGTCTTCTTCTGTTTCATTATTTTTGGTTCACTTACTGTTTATTGTTTAATTCTACTCATATTTTATTGACGTTATTATTGCATTTGTTGATGGTCCTTGATACTACTCTTATTCTACTGAGTTGGTATAATACTTTTATCATGAGTCTCGACTTTGTTGATATTTTATTAATTAACCTGTTCTACTTTTATATTTTGTTAAGCTTGAACTTTTATTTATTATTACACTATAGTCTTAATTTACTCTTGTGGTTGTGTTATCTATTGTCCAATAACAACATTAACATTTTATATAGGCTTTGGTTATTAATTGTAGTCTTAATGTGAATATTCTTATATTTTATTTTTCTACTATTTCACTTATTACTGTTGGTTATTATCATATTTAGTGACTTACACTTGGTCATTTTTATAATGTTATTACTGTCGATTTTATTATTATATTTGTTGTGTATGTACTTGTAGTTATTAATGTTGTTGCTATTATTGGTGCTGATGACCATATTAATTGTGTAAATGCTGATATTGTTATTAATTATGATATTATATGTTACTTTCAACATTATTATTTTAATTTACAATAGCTTACTGATTTTATTCTTGATTTACATGCTGCTAATTATGTTTAGGTTGCTCATCTATTCTATTTTACTATACTTTCTATTATTGTCTCTATTGTCTCTATTTTCTATCTAATTATTTGACTTCCTCATGCCTTGCTATTTTAGCTTATTAACTAATTGCAGGTTACTGTTATATTTTGATCTAATTTGATTATTATTTATCTTCTGTATCGATTTGTTTTATTTTAATTTACTTAGTTTTAGTTTGATTTTTTGAACTCTTTGCTTTCTTCTTAGTTTATACTTTCTTATTTTTGAACACTAGTTGTTATTGGCCAAGTTACGCTTACAAATCGATATCTTCCTACTTCTGGTGTATAACTAATTGCTATTTCTGCTACTGTTTAGGTTATTAGGAAATAACCTTATCACGTACACTATCTTTTATGTTTTAGTTTCTACTTTATAATGTTTATGATTGCAGTTAATGTGACAAAAGAGTTGTTGGTCTCTATTGCTATTCAATTGTTTACGACTGTGAGTTTTATTCATTTTATACAGATTGATTATTTTGCTCATTCTTCTATCTTTAATTATTGTTTTTATGTAAAGTGTCACTGCTGGCTCTAACTTAACTACTCGTATGGCTGCCCTGTATTATTTATGATTTGGTATGCAATTAAGACGATTAAATTCCACTCAATTTATTACTAACTGACTCCTTCTTCTACAACTTAATCTCTGAAACTTGCTGCTTGGGTGCCTATTTATCGACTTTGCCTTTGAATACGATAAAATCTTATCCATCATCATAGGCTGCTGATGATGGTGGTGGAGGCGCATTGTTAAATTATTCGTCATCAAGGTCCATAGCCATGCCGAAACTAAAACCCACTGCCTTAGTTGTTTTCTTAGTCGTCTTTTTGCTTGTTTTCTTTGCTTTTCCCTACATAAGTCACGTGTATTATAAAGCTTCCAGATCAAACACTATTATAATCTGAAAGTGCTTTCTTACGATACCCATTATGGTTTATATTTTAGAAGCGTAGATTTAATACTGAGTAATATTGGTTATATGAATCACATATTTAATTGCTTTGCTAGCTAATTCGTATAATTTTATTCACTTGCACATGCATCTGATTAAAAATCTGCCCACCAGTTACCAGATGCCTTTCAAACGCTACCGGTAATACTAGAACATGGCCGACAACAGTGCCAGTTGCGCTGATCATAATAACGAGGAATAAGGGGAAACTTAAATTATTATGTTTCCACTCCCCAGCAGGTAAGATTAAGGGAGATCCAAGACTGCCTTCGCCAGCAGGAGAACAGCGCTGGCTTTGAAGAATATTGGCGATTAAGTATAAGCCAGACCACGCCTTGGGTTCAGAAATGTGTATTCTAGGGAAAATATACAAATTATGAATAAAAAGCTTAAGCAAATGAAAGTAAACATGTTTGGATCCATCCAGCTGTAGACATTAAAAAGTACATAAACTATGTAGAGCAATCAAATGAAACTGAGCGGCTCATCAAAAATATTTAATACTGCAAGCACTACCTTTAATTCAAGGTCAAAAACACAACGCAATATTTACAGCTGCTCACATTTGCGTTCCTCATACCAACCCTCATCCCCTCAGGGCTAATAATATGATCAGTTCCCAAAACCGATGACGAGTAAACCCAGCCAAAGTATGCGTCGCCTGTAAAAAGTATAGTAGACCAAATCTGTGTCTGTAATTAAACCGAATAGTTTTAGAGCCACTCTCAAGCAGAAGCACATCGATGATAACCCGAAAGTACTGGCGAATATAATCAGGAAAAAAGTATAGGGAATGAAAACATTGGAGGTACATAACTACATCCACGGTCTCATGAAACGCAACAGCAGAGACTGATTTTAATAATTCATCATTTTTGTTAAATGCTCATACACATGGAAATTGTTCAAATTCTCCCAAAGATATAATTTTTCTATTTTGTATAATATTCTAAACATGATGTTTAAAACCAGGACTGAACCCAGTAGTCCCAAGTCGGCATCCAATTTCAAAGAGAGGGCGGCTATGCTTCTATATAAAATAGAAGGAGTACACGGCGATATTGAAGAAAGCAAAACTAATAAATTCAAAGAATTACTCACTGAAATGACATCGGTGGAAGAAAATGTGAATCAGTAACTGGAAAACAAGAAGAAAATGTACGAAGCATTACTTGATAAGATCAACAAACTTAATCAGGAAGTTGAAGATTAACACAATGCTAATCTTAAGGTTAATCTGCAGATTAAGAGTAAGATTGACACATTCACCAGAGCTAATGAAAGAGCTTTCGAGAAATTAAAGGATGACCGTGAGCAGACTAAGCTTAGACTAGAGCATTTTCTCAATACTAAAATAGAATGCTTGAGAAAGAAAAGTAAGTCTGTTTTAACATAGTATCTATTTACAAGCCCACAAACATTAATTTGGCCGAATACGAGGATCAACTGAATAGAATGAAAGCATAAATTAACGCTTTCTTTGAATCAGCCCAGTCTCAATAAGAGCAGGTCAAAAAATAAGTGTACAGCAGTCTATAATAATACGCTGCTATTATAAACAACGGCGAATTAGACAGCATTGAAACAGAGGCAATCGAATACATGCGACTAATTCACATGGAGGTGATGAGCAGAGTAAACAGACTAGCTTAGCAAAGACAAGAAATGGAAGAACAAGTACTTTGCTTGCTGTAAAAAATATTTAGTACAACCGTGGGGATGACTGCCAATAAATTTTGATATATTTTAGTATATTCAACATTAGTATTCAAATGTGCTTGTAAGAAGAAATATATCCTTAGTAGAGCTACCTGAAATTGTCAAAGTCATCCTATTTCCTTTTTAGAAATTCTTCTATCGCAAGATACTTGTAAACTTCCGATGAGGCTTATACTTCAACCTCAACCTACTTAAATTGATTTTTTGATTAGACCAGACTATGCATTTTGTTGATTGTCTCAAGTTTGTCTTTCAAATTTTAGTCTTCGACCTCGTCTCCGTATTGTTTACGTGTACAAATTTTACATTTGTAGTAATTCTTTTTAAAGCAGCTAAGATGATAAGCATGGCCACATTTCAATACTTCAAATTTAATCTCCTCAATGTTTGGGTTGTAATTTCTGCTGGCTGCTTCTAGGCTACACTCATCACATAAGTTGTCCGTGGTTGATCCGTGTATCTTATTCGCATCGAAAAAGTACTCGAAATCAGATACGAATTCAGATACCATGAGTTTTTTACTTATTTAGAATGTTTACACCCTTTTTCCACATCCTGTTAAGGTTGAAGTTAGACAATTAACTATAAATTCTTTATTGAGAAGATCAGTATATTTATTAAGCTCTATTGCCATAAGGCTGATTGAAACTTCTCTACTCATGCTTGTAAGAGTTAGCTCTATGATTTCGATCAGGTGTTGCATAAAAGGATGTTATTTACTTGATTTCTTCTAATAGATACTCTCGATGGTGTCTATGACTCTGATCTTTGCGCTGCGAGCTGACAAATCTGGCTTTTGTAGTGGCGATAAAATAGCTGAAATCAGTAATCCCCACTGTTCTTCTTTCTTAATTCGGAAGCACAAGTCAAGCATAATACGAAATATTTTCATCATGAATCGACCATGGCAATATTAATGTGATATGAGTTTTCTGAAATTTTCTTAAAAATATTAATTATAGACTTGCTGATACTCACTGAACGCTTATTTTAGTTTCAGTTGTTGTTCATAAATGAAGCCCAGACAAGACTTATATCCATACTGCTTCATAATAGGCGCCAATTCAGTGACTATTGATCGATATTGTTATTGATTCTGCACTAGTTCATAAAACACCCGTTTCTCTTTCTTGTACTTGCAGATTGAACTTATGTAAAATTGTAAGATGTTGTCACTTATTGTAGTCTCCACTAACTGGGCGGCCAAAGACTACAGTCCAGGATTATGTAGTTCAACAATTGATGCTTTGAGTATTTTACCCACCTCACTTTATGTCTGATTGAGTATTTCCTTGCTTTTATTTCTAAGTAGTCGTAGAATTTTTCGAACAACAGCGTATCGCAGCTTTTCGTCTTATATTTTAACAACATGAGAATTAATTTATTTAATTCCATGACTTTGTTTATTTTCAATTATGTAAAGTAAGCTGAGTTCAGGACTCCATTGAATAAGCAAATCTTCGTATTTTTTAATAATATCTGAATAGGTGTAAGCATTTTCAAACAGATAGCCAATAGAAGCATCTCTGCCAGGATCTTCGTTTTTGAGGACTTCAAGCTCTTCCTTAAGTAACTATTCACGGTCCACTTCAGCAAGCATTTTATAAGTTAGTCGTACCCAAATGTTAAGCTTAGGTAGAAGTTTACTCTCAAATTAGTCTCTAAGAGCCTTAGTGTTGTCATGCTTGTCTAGTAAATATTTTTACAGGAATTTTAGAATACAAGTATACTTGAACTATTTTTTGAATTCAGAGGTTGGGTACTTCTCGAAAATTTACACGCAAATACTCAAAATATTTTTAATAAGATCTTGAGAGAAGTGAATTTTCTTAGATAAACCGATCTCCATCAAGAACCAGATAAGTTTGGGTAACAATTTCTGTTATCGTATAATATCCACCTTGCTCATGACTTGATTTGCGATAGTTGGGATTTCGTTCACAGATTAATTCTACAAAAGTCTTTGGCCAAGTCTCGCCAGCATTTGGAAGTAATCATCAGGATAATTTTTGACCATATACTGTAAAGTCTCATCGCAGGCCAACCAGATCGATATGTCTCGTAACATGACAGTCTTGTTTCTACCCAGCGGTTTACCGTTAGGGTAACACAGATCAATAAGGCTATTTAAGTACTGCTTTAGGTTTGAATACTGCACCTTGTCTTCGGGAAATCGAACCATGTGGGCGATAATCTTGTTAGCGGGAGAAATAAAATCACCGTTTACTGAACAGATGTAGCAGAGAGACTAAAATAGTTTTTCTCTTGTGCAGATCTAAACGATGTCCTCAAAGTAAAATGAATTCTCATCTAAGGATATTATAAACTTGTTCAGCAGCTGAGGCTGTTTTGAATAGTGTTCTATTATACGAACGAAGATTTATCGGTTAGGTATTTTATTTATTAATGACTGCTACATAAACACATCTAAGCTTTCAATGAACAGCTACTCATATTCGAAAAAGTATTTCTCTTTTAAGTTTTTGTAAACACTTTAAAACATGAAATCTTCACAGTCAATAGTGCTAAAGTATTAAATTACAATTTCAAATAGTTCACGAGCTTAAACACTGACTTCTTTAATGTTGCTGAGCTAAGTCCTCTTTGCCTCTATTTATTTCATTCGTTCCTTAAAAAATATCTTGCCAATATCACAGAGCAAACTCACAGTTGCCTTGTTTGGTATGAACTGTTCTGCAAAAATGTTGTAATTGCCTTTATATAATTATAGACATAATTTAAGAGATAGCTCCCAGTTATGTTCATCAACCAGCATATGGTGCACATAATCTGTCCATTTTTATAGTCTACCTCTATATACTGCATTTTTAGATATCAAAAATATTTATTTGTATTTTGGGTTATGGCTGCAGCTCACGATTGTGTTTGAATAACTTTTAAGATATTTTCCTTCTTTGTTCTTCAAATATCGCTGATAAATAGTTTAAGCTTATAATTGAATTTCACTAATGGCAGAACATGTTACTTTCTTCACTCCTTATTTAATCTTCTGGCGCTCTTCACTCAAATTAATAGCTCTATAAACTTGTCTACTGTCCAAAGTTATCAAAATGCCATTGGTGATAAATTTCATGTCGTGTACACCTGCTGGCTGTTCAATTACAAAATCGCTTGTGATCTTTTCAATTTGCGAATTAGAGTATACTAAAATATATACATAAATATATCGGCCCCAGCTCACACAAACATAGTCTTATTTATCTTTGTTTGGAGATACGGCTTCTTCAGTACTTTGTTTAGATGTCCTGGTGTCCTTCTACTCACTCTATACTTTTTATGTTTTTTTCTTCTACTGTCCCTCACCTATTTAACAGTTTGGCAGCTTACTCGTATTGATACCTTATGGTCGCTATATCGATCCCAACACTGCTACCGTGGGTTTCAATATAATTAGTAGAATGGAGTTATAAGTCGTAAGTGCGAGTATTTGACGACCACTTTTTACTTTTGAATATTTTATGTCATAGTAAATGTTATCTGATTTGTCGACAAGTAATTGAGATTTCACGCCAGTCCATAAATAGTTTTCGATTGTGTACATATAGATATATCCTTCAGAATCAGTGGATACAAAATTTTAGTAATTGTCAGAACAAAATAACACCTTCAGAATACGATTCTTTTGCAAAAATATAGTTTTGACTACTTTGAAGCTATACAAATCCCAAACAATAATAAGACCAGTTTCATACCCAGAGACTAAGTACCTGTTATCTCTTGAAACCGAGACAGAAGTAGTTTGACCGTACTTACTTTGATCAAGTGTATTTAAAATACGATACCCCTTTACTCCTATTTAAAAAATGACGACATTGCCTATTGAAGTACCAATAGCGAGAAATTTATTACCGCTTGTGGAAATGCATGTTGGAACTCCAACGCCCTTTGATTCAGAGTTGTTTATATCGAATAGTTCGCTTACGTTTTTGAGAATTATGTATACCATGTTTTGAATTTTTTATGCTGGCGGAAGAGGTAAGTCAGCAAGTCGCGCCCATCTTCGTACTACATTTTTTATTGGCAAAGTAGGACTAACTGCTGCATTGTTATTGTCCTTAATCGCTTATTTTTAATTATTAGGCTGAGAGTTCAATTTTTCAGCTTCCTTAGCTTTACCTAATGTTGTAGGTGATATTCCATTTTCTTATGAATCATTATTAGGCTTGAATTTAGATTAAGGTACGCCATACTCGTCATCTTCAAACAGAGCATCAATATCTTATATTTGTTATAGATTATTAAAGGCTTCGATTTCGTCGTCTGGTGGTTCTTGTAATATATCTTACAGATTAAACGAAGCATCAATTGATAGCTCAGAGTAGTTGTCCTTTTACTCGAGTATTTCTTCGACTGTTGCCATCTATGATTTGATATTATAATTCCGATTGCTATATTCTTAACTCAAATCAAATCATATAAAATAAAATAAAATAAAATAGTACACTCTGACTGCATAATCATAAATATATTGTGTGTTTAACATTTCATATTTTCAATATTCTTAATGTCACTTGAATAGTGAAATTTTATATACAATATGAATTTGAGGGTCATATAATAA
>APMI01001842.1_pt1 | contig 37362 bp, 27 predicted proteins | sample 667938 | NCBI WGS metagenome assembly APMI01 (sample SAMN01084076, study PRJNA167559) | wastewater metagenome | biome: Wastewater | place: Denmark: Ejby Moelle, Odense | collected 2011-11-28
GTAGATAAATCGTGGGCGGATTATTTTAACGGTCTCAAGGACACGCCTCATAAAACTTCACCCTCGTGGGCGCGTAAGGACTGGCCGATTATTCAGGCGACAGAAAACCTTGCAATGCTTGACGGCAATTGGGCGGCAATCGAAGATAAGATTGCCAAGAAAATTGCGGCAAAACCTGCGAAAAACGGTGCGGCACCTTCGAATGAAGAAGTGTTGCAGGCAACCAAAGATTCATTAAAAGCACTTATGATGATTCGTGCATATCGCGCTCGTGGTCACTTGGCGGCAAACCTTGACCCGCTTGGCCTAAACGATTTCCGCGAACCACAGCCAGAGCTTGATCCGGCGACTTATGGTTTTACTGCGGCGGATTATGATCGCCCAATCTTTATCGATAAAATCATTGGCTCAATGGAATATGCAACGGTTCGCCAAATGCTTGACATTTTGGGTCGTACTTATTGCTCTACGCTTGGTCTTGAATATATGCACATCTCAAACCCTGAGGAACGTGCATGGTTACAAGAACGTATGGAAGGCCCTGATAAGGGTGTTTCATTTACCCCAGAGGGTAAAAAAGCAATTTTGCAAAAAATTATTGAAGCCCAAGGATTTGAGCAATTTGTTCACAAACGCTATCCTGGTACAAAACGTTTCGGTCTTGATGGCGGTGAGGCGTTAATCCCTGCAATGGAACAAATAATCAAACGCGGTGGCAACCTTGGCATGGAAGACATGGTTCTTGGCATGCCGCACCGTGGTCGTTTGAACGTTCTTTCGGCGGTTATGGGTAAGCCATATCACGTAATTTTCCACGAATTCCGTGGCGGCTCTGCGACACCTGATGATGTTGCGGGTTCGGGCGACGTTAAATATCACATGGGTGCGTCTTCTGACCGTTCGTTTGATGGCAATAATGTTCACCTTTCTCTTGCGCCAAACCCATCCCACCTTGAAATTGTGAACCCTGTGGTTCTTGGCAAGGTGCGTGCGAAAATGATGCAGAAACCGGTTGATCGCCCTGAACAATTCCGCAAAGTTATGCCTGTATTGCTTCATGGTGATGCGGCATTTGCGGGTCAAGGCGTGGTTGCGGAATGTTTTGCAATCACAATGATTAAAGGACACCGCACTGGTGGTACGCTTCACTTTATCGTGAACAACCAAATTGGTTTCACCACTGCGCCGCGCTTCTCACGCTCAACGCCTTATCCTTCTGATGTGGCATTGATGGTGCAGGCACCAATTTTCCACGTTAATGGTGATGATCCAGAAGCAGTGGTTTATGCGGCAAAGGTTGCGACCGAATATCGCCAAAAATTCGCAAAAGACGTGGTAATTGATATGTTCTGTTACCGCCGTTATGGTCACAATGAGGGCGATGACCCAACAATGACCAACCCGATTATGTATAATCGCATCAAAGATTTGCCGCCGACTTTGGATATTTATGCCAAACGTCTGATTGCCGAAGGTTTGCTTACACAAGAAGAAGTCGATAAAATGTATACCGACTTTAGCAGCTTCCTAGACAGCGAGTTTGAGGCTGGCAAAACTTATAAACCACAAAAGGCCGATTGGCTTGATGGTGTATGGCAAGGTCTTGGGCTTCCAGAAGATGAAGACCGTAAAGGCGAAAAAGAAGTTTCTGCGGAAAAAGTAAAAGAACTTGGTTTAAAAATCACCGAAATTCCAAAAGACTTCAACATCCATAAAACTGTTGAACGTGTGGTCAAAGCCCGCCGCGAAGCAATTGAAACCGGGCAAAATATCGATTGGGCATTAGGTGAGCATCTTGCATTTGCTTCCCTGCTTGACGAAGGTTTCCCAATCCGCCTTGCTGGTCAAGATTCTTGCCGTGGTACGTTCTCGCAACGTCATAGCCACTTTATCGATCAGGTAACTGAAAACCGCTACACCCCGCTAAATAGCCTTGGCGAAGGTCAGGCGGAATATGAAGTTATCGATTCGGCATTGTCTGAAGAAGCGGTTCTTGGTTATGAATACGGCTTCTCACTTGGTTCGCCAAATACCCTTTCCCTTTGGGAAGGACAGTTTGGTGACTTCGCCAATGGTGCGCAGGTTGTGATTGACCAATTCATTTCATCTGGCGAACGTAAATGGTTGCGTATGTCGGGCTTGGTAATGTTATTGCCACATGGCTATGAAGGTCAAGGCCCTGAACACTCTTCGGCACGCCTTGAACGTTATCTGCAACTTTGCGCGGAAGATAATTTGCAGGTTGTTAATTGCACAACCCCGGCAAACTATTTCCACGTATTACGCCGCCAAATCCACCGCAAATTCCGTAAACCACTTGTGATTATGACGCCAAAATCATTATTGCGTCATAAAAAGTGTGTTTCTTCGATTGCGGACTTTGGCACTGGTTCTTCTTTCCACCGCGTATTGTGGGATGATGCCGAAATCAAAAAAGGCTCAACCGTTGCATTAAAAGCGGACAAAGATATTAAACGCGTTGTTCTATGCTCTGGTAAAGTTTATTATGACTTACTTGATGCCCGTGAAAATCGTGGTCGCGATGATATTTATATCCTTCGTGTTGAGCAATTCTATCCATTCCCTGCGCGTTCTTTGATGAATGAATTATCACGCTTTAAAAACGCTGAGATTGTATGGTGCCAAGAAGAGCCGAAAAATATGGGCGGCTGGTCATTCATGGAACCAAATCTTGAATGGGTCTTGAATAAAATCGAGGCTAAATACGGTCGCGCCCGTTATGCCGGTCGTCCTGCATCTGCATCGACTGCGGCGGGCTTAATGTCAAAACACACAAAAGAATTAGAAAATTTCCTTTCGGAAGCATTGGATTAAGAGGATAAAATGGTTGATATTCTTACCCCTGCACTTGGTGAATCAGTTTCCGAGGCAACAATTGCAAAATGGTCTAAAAAAGCTGGTGAAGCTGTAAAGAAAAACGAATTATTGGTTGAACTTGAAACCGATAAAGTAACCCTAGAGGTTTTTGCCGAGGCTGATGGCGTTTTATCCGCTATCCTTAAGCCAGAAGGTGAAAACGTAGTTCCGGGTGACGTTCTTGGGCAAATCGCGGCGGGCGCTGCGGCATCTGCACCATCTGCTGCCCCTGCTGCTGCACCAGTTGCAGAAGCACCAAAGGCGGCTGCACCTGCACCGGCTGCGGGTCATGCACCTATGCCATCTGCGGCAGTAATTCTTGAAGGTGCGGGCATTAACCCTGCATCGGTTTATGGCACTGGTAAAGACGGTCGTGTGACCAAAGGTGATGCTTTGGCGGCGGCTTCTGCCCCTGCTGCTGCACCTGCGCCTGTTGCACCATCTGCACCGCGCGCTACTGGCCCTCGTGAGGAGCGTGTTAAGATGACCCGCCTTCGCCAAACCATTGCAAAACGTCTTAAAGATGCGCAAAACACCGCCGCAATGCTTACCACCTATAATGAGGTGGATATGTCTGGCGTTATGGGTGCGCGCAACAAATACAAAGACATCTTTGAGAAAAAACACGGCACAAAACTTGGCTTTATGTCATTCTTTGTGAAGGCGGTTGTTACCGCGCTTAAAGATGTTCCTGCGGTTAATGCGGAAATCGATGGCACCGACATCATCTATAAAAACTATTATGACATCGGCGTTGCGGTTGGTACTGACAAGGGTTTGGTTGTTCCTGTGGTTCGTGGTTGCGATGAGCTTTCATTGGCGGGAATCGAAAAAGCAATCGCGGGTTATGGTAAAAAAGCCCGTGACGGCGCGCTTACTATGGAAGATATGCAAGGCGGCACATTCACCATTTCAAACGGTGGTGTCTATGGCTCTTTGATGTCATCACCAATTTTGAATGCACCGCAATCAGGTATTTTGGGCATGCACAAAATCCAAGACCGCGTAATGGTTGAAAACGGTCAAATGGTAATTCGCCCAATGATGTATCTTGCCCTTTCATACGATCACCGCATCGTTGATGGCAAAGAGGCGGTTACATTCTTGGTTCGTGTAAAAGAATGTTTGGAAAACCCTGAACGCATCCTACTCGAAATCTAGTTTTTGCTAAGCAAGCTAATTAACCCCCGTGAGGCAACTTGCGGGGGTCGTTTTTTGCCTGCCTCTTTGTGGCATTGCTTCTTCCCCCTTGCGGGGAAGCTCCCCAACGGGGTGAATGGTGGGCAGCAAGATACAAATTTGTTGTCATACCGGAATTTTGTGAAACAAAATGTCCGGTATCTTAACGAGTAACCTAAGAGATACTGGACAAATCCTTTGGATTTTCCGGCGCTTTGTTTACCCAAAGATAAACCCATTATTGACAATGTGTAACAGCGTTTATTTTATAAAAAATAATTATTAATCAATTAGTTGTACGGAAAATTAGTGCTTATTTTGCATTCCACAGGAAATGTTGACATTTGTTGACATTTCAAGGGTTGGACACGCGCCAAAGCAAAAAACAAGCGACCCAAAACCCTGACATTTCCTGACATTCATTAACCTCACTATTCCCCCAACTAAAATTCAATCGCTATGAATATTAATAGCATTTTCCATTGTGGGGATAGACCTCAAACGTTGCAAAACTTCTCCTTATATCTAGACAAAATCACTAAAGGCTGACTGATTGGTTTTGTGAAAGGGTGTTTTGCACTTACTGAATTAATCTAGCCTATATTGTGGTGCTTAAAACAGTTAAATATATAAGTTTATATTTATGCGAACTGCGTTAAGTAATATATGGAAGAAAGTAATGAAATTAACTTAAACTTTATAAATATTTAGGTTTTAATTTGCTATTATTCTTGTTAAAGGTATGAAAATCTAATTAATAATAAAGAATGGTGTAGTGGGTTGAATCTAAGCGAGTTTGAAAAAAAATATATACTTGGCTCGGAAAATTGGAACAGTTGGGCAAATCATATGCTCAAAAACAAGCATGACTTTATTGAATCAAACGATTGGGACGTTAAGTCAAATAATAAAAATATTACTTACTCTGATGTGCCGCATATAAGTGAATGGCTAAACAATGCAACAGTTTTTATTGATGATGCATTTAAGTCATTAACTATTGAAAACATAATCCTGCCCTCGCAGGTTGTGCTTCGAGGTAGAAATAAAGAAATATATTTCAAAAACTGTGAATTTAAAGATCAAATAATATTTGATAGCTTCAATTGTTCTCAAAAAATTCATTTTGTTGGTTGTAAATTTTTAAAAGGTTATCTTTTTAAAGATACAACAATAAGGGAATTAAATATTTCAGATTGCGAACTTCGTGATGAAATGGTTTTTGAGGGGCTTTATTTAGTAAATAAAATGACCTTTACTAATAATAGCTTTTCGAAAGGTTTTAAACTAAATGGTTTTTTGCGGAAAAGAGATATAAATTATAATAAATGTGAGTTTAGCTTCTTTAATAATAATTTTAATGGGTCATTTGGTGTTTTTACTTCACTATCTGGAGTTAGGCTTCTTTTCAAGAATAACCACTTTAATGATGAGTATGTTTTAAATGAAAATACTGTCTTAAAGTTATCTATTAAAAATTGCTTTTTTGCAAAGCCTGTAGAAATCTATAAAAATACTTTTGTAGAAGGCATGGATATATCATATTGTGAGACCAATGCAGATTTCACAGTGCTTGAATGCGAGATTCAAGGAAATTTATTTGTTTCATTAAATGAAACTACAAAAGATTTGACAATTGAATTATGTAAAATATCAGGAGTTTCATATTTTCAAACGTTTAATTACAAAAGCATCCTTAATCTTACAGGTAGTTCGTGGGATGGTATTATAGTCATAAGAGGTTTTCTTGAATTTGGCACGCTGTCTTTGACGAATAATGAATTTAATTCTTTTGTAGGTTTGGTTGGAAATCAATTTCTAAACGACGTATCATTTGCTAACTCGAAAATATTAAAAAAGCTAGATTTATCAAATACTGTATTCATGTCTAACGTAGATTTTTCTGGGCTATATTGTGAAGGGAATCTTAGCCTGTCAAATTGTGTTTTTGAGGTGCCGCCATCTTTCCAAGATAGTTATTTTAAAGTATCTCCAGACCTCACGATTAATAATTTAAAAATTAATGCAAATTCCCTTAATTATCCGAAATTTGATTATTCGAACCATTGGCGTTCTATAAGAAGAGTTGCAATTCAATCGCACAATACAGACTTAGAGAGATTTGCTTTTGGAAATGAATTAATTAACAAGCGCAAGTATTCCAAGCTCGACCTTATTAATAATATTTCAAATTATGCTTATCAAACATTTTCAGAGTTTGGGTATTCTATCCAAAAACCAATTATTTGGTTATTCATAAGCTTTGTATTATTTGCAACTATCTATTTATTATCATCATTAAATTTGTCTGATATAGAACTTTATCGTTGTAGAAACAGTGAAGGTAATAAGATTATTTCTTCATTGAGTATTTCATTTCAAAAAACCATGCTGTTGCCAAATAGCTTTAATAATGATCGATACTCATATGACATTGGATGTTTATACAAAGATAATATAGTAACTGCTAATGAGGAAACCATTGTTCCTTTTGGAGTAACTATTTTTACTACCGTTCAGACCTTGTTATCAGTAATATTTCTTTTCTTACTAACGCTTGGAATGCGGAATCAATTTAAAATCAAGTAGCTCCCCACCCCCATTCCCGCATAGCACCAATTCACATCCCTCTCTAAATTTTCATTTGCAATTAACTTTTCATCTGTTATAGAGGCGGCGGGCCATCCTATCCCACCGTAGGACGCTCATCTGAAAGGATGATTTACATGACTGAAACATTGAATGCGGCAAAGCCCGCTGAATTACCTGCTGACGCACATTTTTCTTCTGGACCAACAAAAAAACGTCCAAACTGGTCAGCCACCAATCTTAAAACCGAATCACTTGGTCGCTCGCACCGTTCTAAACTTGGTAAAAACCGTTTGGCACTTGCGATTGATTTGACCCGTGAGGTTTTGGGTGTTCCCGCCGATTATCGCATTGGTATCGTTCCTGCATCAGACACTGGTGCGGTTGAAATGTCACTTTGGTCAATGCTTGGGCCAAAGCCAGTTGCTTTGCTTGATTTTGAATCTTTCGGTGCGGGTTGGGTTACCGATGTTGTCAAACAATTAAAAGTCGAAAATAAAGTTTTCAAAGCCCCTTATGGTGAATTGCCAAATTTGGCGGAAATTCCGACCAAAACCCATGACGTTATTTTTACATGGAATGGTACAACTTCGGGCGTAAAAGTTCCAAATGCCGATTGGATTTCTGAGACCCGCGAAGGTCTTATCATCTGTGACGCGACTTCTGCGGCATTTGCACAGGATTTGGACTATAAAAAATTAGACGTTATCACATTGTCTTGGCAAAAAGCCTTGGGCGGTGAGGGTGGTCACGGGATTTTGATTTTATCCCCGCGCGCTGTTGAACGTCTTGAAACCTATACACCCGCTTGGCCAATGCCAAAAATCTTCCGCATGACCAAAGGCGGAAAATTAATCGAAGGCATTTTCAAAGGCGAAACCATCAACACCCCATCAATGCTTGCAGTCGAAGATTATATTGATGCGCTTGAATGGGCTAAAGAATTGGGCGGCTTTAAAGGCCTTATGGCGCGCGCCGATGCCAATTTAGCGGCGGTTGAAAAATGGGTTGCCAAAACCCCTTGGGTCGAAAACCTTGCGGCAGTTGATGACACCAAATCAAATACTTCGGTTTGCCTAAAAGTGGTTGATGAACGTGTCACCAAATTGGATGCCGACGGACAAGCAGCCTTTGCCAAAGCATTATCATCGGTTTTGGAAAAAGAAGGTGCTGCATTGGATATTGGTGGCTACCGCGATGCACCTCCAGGGCTTCGTATCTGGTGCGGTGCAACCGTTGAAACCGCCGATGTTGAGGCACTTTTGCCATGGCTTGATTGGGCATTCGCGACCGAGGTTGCAAAAATCTAACTCACTTTTATTCCTGTCACCCCGCATTCATTGCGGGGTCTCGCGCCCCCTCCGTCACCTTCGGTGACACCTCCCCCGCTATGCAGGGGAGGATAACAAATCAAAGAGATTCCATTATGACAAACAAAGTTCTTATTTCAGATAAAATTTCACAAGCCGCCATCGATATTTTCAAAAACCGCAATGTCGAAGTTGATTACAAACCTGGTATGACCAAAGAAGAATTAATCGCTTGTATCGGTGAATATGCCGGTCTTGCAATTCGTTCTGCCACCAAAGTTGACGCCGATGTTTTGGCGGCGGCAAAAAACCTTAAAGTTATTGGTCGTGCGGGTATTGGTGTTGATAACGTAAATATCCCAGAGGCCACAAAACGCGGTGTTATCGTTGAAAACACTCCATTTGGTAACGCAATCACCACCGCAGAACACGCAATCGCGCTTTTATTCGCTGCGGCACGTCAAATCGGTGCGGCGGATGTTTCAACCCAAGCCGGAAAATGGGAAAAGAACCGTTTCAACGGTGTTGAACTTTATAATAAAACCCTTGGTCTTATTGGTTGCGGTAATATTGGTTCAATCGTTGCCGATCGCGCACTTGGTTTAAAAATGAAAGTGGTTGCCTATGACCCGTTCTTGAGTGCAGAGCGTGCGGTTGAAATCGGCGTTGAAAAAGTTGAACTAGAAGACTTGTTCAAACGCGCCGATGCCATCACGCTTCACGTTCCATTGACCGACAAAACCCGTAATATCATTTCAAAAGACGTTATCGCAAAACTTAAAAAAGGTGTTCTAATCGTAAACTGTGCCCGTGGTGGTTTGGTTGACGAAGAAGCATTGGCAGAGGCACTTAAATCTGGTCATGTTGGCGGTGCGGCGTTTGACGTATTCACCACAGAGCCGGCAAAAGAAAACCCACTTTTTGGTTGCCCGAACTTTACCGCAACCCCACACCTTGGCGCATCAACCACAGAAGCACAGGAAAACGTTGCCCTTCAAGTTGCCGAACAAATCGCCGATTATTTGACAACTGGTGCGGTTACAAACTCTCTTAACACCCCATCAATCACCGCCGAAGAAGCACCAAAATTGAAACCGCTTGTTGAGCTTGCGAAAAAGCTTGGTGCTTTTGCAGGTCAAGTTGTTGATAAAGATCTTGAAGCAGTTGAAATCGAATATGAAGGTGAAATCAATAAATTGAAAACCGCGCCATTAACTGCGGCAATTATTGCGGAAATCCTTCGCCCAATGATGGCGGACATTAATATGGTTGCGGCACCTGCGATTTTAAAAGAGCGTGGCACAAGCTTCCTTGAGGCAAAACGCGAAACTTCACCAACCTATGATTCATTGGTTCGTGTAAAAGTTAAAACCGAAGGCAAATGGAGAACACTTGCCGGAACAATGGTTGCCGGTCAGCCAAAAATCGTTGAAGTTAAAGGCATGGATTTAGAGGCACATTTCCACCCATTCATGCTTTTCATCAACAACAATGACAAACCAGGCTTTATCGGTGCATTGGGAACCATGCTTGGCAAAGCCGGCGTGAATATTGCAACCTTTAACCTTGGCCGCGAAGCCGAAGGTGCGGATGCAATCGCCCTTGTGGGTATTGATTCTGATTTGCCGCAAAACATTGTTGATGAGCTAAACTCAATCGAGAATGTGCGCTATGCCAAAGTTCTAAAGTTTTAATCATTCCTTTATGACACTAAACAGCCCCCCCCGACAAAATCGGGGGGTATTTTTTTGACATTAGCTTTGCATAATAAGGTTGAAACCCCGATTTCAAAGGCATAAAGCCAGAGATATAAAAAGCGCGAAAGAGAATTCCAATGACCAACAAAGACCCAAAGCAAAACCAAAGACGACAAAACACTTTATTGGTGCGCGGTGGCACGCGTCGTTCTGGACATAAAGAAACCTCCGAAGCGATTTTTCTAACGTCTGGCTTTGTTTATGACAGTGCCGAAGAAGCCGAGGCGCGCTTTAAAGGTGAGGTCGAGGGTTATTTATATGGGCGTTATGCCAACCCAACCAATACAATGCTTGAACAACGTCTTGCAGCATTAGAGGGCGGGAACGGTATTTGCCGTCTCGCGGCATCGGGCATGGCGGCGGTTAATGCCGCACTTATGGCAAGTGTTAGGGCGGGGGATCATATTGTTGCGGGCAAGGCACTTTTTTCATCTTGCCGCTATATAATTGAAACGCTTTTGCCAAAATATGGCGTTGAATACACGCTTGTTAATGGTTCAAATCCAAAAGAATGGGCGGCTGCGGTTAAACCCAATACCAAGGTTTTCTTTGCCGAAACCCCCGCAAACCCAACATTAGAAGTAACCGACATCAAGGCAATTGCCGAAATCGCCCATAATGCCGGTGCGCGTTTAATTTTGGACAATGTATTTGCAACCCCACTTTTGCAAAAACCTTTTGAACTTGGTGCCGATGTTGTGGTTTATTCATTGACCAAACATTGCGATGGGCAAGGGCGCGTCCTTGCGGGGGCAATTATTGGCGATGAAAAATGGGTTACCGAGGAACTTGATCCATATCTTCGCCATACTGGCCCGGCGATGTCGCCATTTGTGGCATGGGTGGTTCTAAAGGGTATGGAAACCCTATCGCTTCGGGTTGATAGAATGTGTGAAAATGCGGCGCGTCTTGCCGATTTGATTGGTGCGCATCCTGCGGCGTCATTTGTACGCTATCCATCACGCGATGATCACCCGCAAAAAGCGCTTGCAATGTCGCAAATGAAAAAAGGTGGCACAATTATCGCCTTTGAAGTAAAGGGCGGGCAAGAGGGCGCGTTTAAATTCCTTAATGGGCTTGAGATTGTGGACATTTCCAATAACCTTGGTGATGCAAAATCACTTGCCACCCATCCCGCAACCACCACCCACCGTTCATTAGAGGTGGCGGCACAATTGGAATTGGGTGTGACCCCAGGGCTTATAAGGCTTTCGGTTGGTATCGAAGATATTGATGATTTGCTTGAGGATGTTAAGGGCGCACTTGATAAGGTATTATAAGCAAAATTTGCTTGCCCTTATCATGCTTTCGTTCCATTCATAAAGGATGGATATTCAGGCAATAATCGTCACTTTCAATAGTGGGCATATAATCGGAAAATGCCTTAACACCCTTAATAAACAGGGGGTTGGTGCAATTGTGGTTGATAATGCTTCCGCAGATGACACCACCGAGGTTGCCGCAACATTTGGCGCAAAAGTAATTGAGAACCCTGAAAATCTTGGGTTTGGTGTTGCCAATAATATTGGGGCAAGGGCAGCAGATGCCGAATATTTATTATTCTTAAATCCTGATATTGAAATTGATGAAAGCATCAAAAGCCTTTTGGCGGCCGTTAAAAATTACCCTGATTTTGGGATGATTGCACCGAAAATTATTGAAGATGATGGGCGAGTCTTCTTACAACCTCGTTCATTATTATCGCCACCTAATCTTAATGTAAAAACTATGCCGTTGCCGATTGGTGACGCATGTTATCCCTTTATTTCTGGTGCGTGCTTCTTAATGAAGCGAACTGTTTTTGAGGCAATCGGCGGCTTTGATAATAATATTTTCCTTTTTTATGAGGATGATGATTTATGTCGCCGTCTGTGGGATAAAAAACTGCCGCTTATTCATTGTGATGAATGGCAGGCAAAACATGGGCGCGGTAAATCAAGTAAGCCTAATCCAGATAATATTTACAAAGTTCGTTATCATATGGCCTATTCTCGCGCATATGTGGCAAAGAAATACGGTATTAAAACCACACCAATTGGTGATATTCTTAAATTTGGCTTTAAGTTTTTGTTTTCATTACCTAGTTTCAAGACGGCAACCATTGCCCGTTATAAAGGCAGCCTTATGGGAACAATTGATGGCATGAAAAAATGAGATTGCCGGATTTAGGCGAAAAGTGATTTAAAAGGCAAAATTCCGGTTAATTCAAAACTTATTAAAACAATCTGCAAACCGATAATTATATAAAGTATGTCCATAAAAGAGTTTTTGCGTCTTTTATGGCGGAAATAATGTGTGCTTAGAAGTGCGGCTGGGCTTCCGCCAATTAGGGCAAAGAATAAAAGGCTTTTTTCGGGTATGCGCCAACCACCATTAATCGCCGCTTGTTTATCGACGTAATAATTGTAGGCGGTGAAAATATTAATGCCCAATATATATAATAATGCAAAAGCCATGGCATTTTATAACGCCAAAATTTTAATTATAGGTTATTTAAAAATATAAATTTATTTAAAATTGGGGTTTAAATTATTTGCCCCCTCCCCACACTTGGCGGGAAGGGGGCATTTTTTAACCCTAGCAGATTTAAAACTCTGCCCTTTTGTTAACCTAAACGGTTATTCAAAATATCAATCAAATCTAATGCCGAAGTGGAAATAATTGTTCCCGGCGGATAAACGCTTGCCGCACCCATAAGGAATCTCAAAATCCCACCTTCACCCCTTTGGGGTTCACTCAGGATTTTGGAATTATACGGAAAAATAAACCGAAAACGCGGTTTCCGATTTATTTTGCATTGTTTCATTTTAACCTAACCGATTATTCAAAATATCAATCAAATCTAATGCGGAGGTAGAAATAATTGTTCCCGGCGGATAAACGCTTGCCGCACCCATTTGTTTTAGGACGGGGATGTCATCGGGTGGTATAACGCCACCCACAACAATGATAATGTCAGAACGGTTTAGCTTTGCTAGTTCGGAGCGTAATTCAGGGACAAGGGTCAAATGACCCGCTGCCAAAGATGATGCGCCAACCACGTGAACATCATTTTCAACCGCCATTTTTGCGGCTTCTTCTGGGGTTTGGAATAATGGCCCAAGCACAACTTCAAAGCCCAAATCAGCATAAGCGGTTCCGATAACTTTTTGCCCCCTATCATGCCCATCCTGCCCCATTTTGGCGACCATAACTTTTGGTGGGCGACCATATTTTTGGGTAAATGCCGCAACTTTTTCTTTGGCGGCGGCAAAGGTTTGTTCATTTGCACCAATGGTTTTTTCATAAATGCCGCGCGCCAATTGTGGAACAGCTTCGTGGCGGCCATAGATTTTTTCCAAGGCATATGAAATTTCGCCCACGGTTGCCTTGGCGCGTGCCGCATCAATTGCAAGCGCCAATAAATTACCTTTTCCGGTTTTTGCCGCATCGGTTAATGCAGCCAAGCATTCTGTAACTTTTGCATTGTCACGCTCTGCCTTAAGGCGGGCAAGCTTTTCAAACTGTGCCATTTTAACGGCGGTATTATCAACCTTTAAAACTGGCAGTTCATCCGGGATTTCTGGTTGGAAAATGTTGACGCCAACCACCATTTGCTCACCCGAATCGATGCGGGCTTGGGTTCTTGCGGCGGCTTCTTCGATACGCATTTTTGGAATGCCGGCTTCGATGGCTTTTGCCATGCCGCCCGCTTTTTCAACTTCTTCAATATAACCCCATGCTTTGTCGGCAAGTTCTTGGGTCAAGCTTTCAACATAATAAGAGCCGCCCCATGGGTCGATTGGGGTTGTAAAGCCCGCTTCTTTTTGCAAAATAATCTGGGTATCACGCGCAATTTTCGCCGAGAAGTCGGTCGGAAGTGCGATTGCTTCATCCAATGAGTTGGTGTGAAGCGATTGGGTGTGCCCGTTGGCGGCCGCCATTGCCTCAATGGCGGTGCGGGTGATGTTGTTATAAACATCCTGCGCAGTTAGTGACCAACCAGAAGTTTGTGAGTGGGTGCGCAGTGGCAATGATTTTGGATTCTTTGCCCCCATATTTTTGACGATTTTTGCCCAAAGCCCACGTGCCGCACGCATTTTTGCAACTTCCATAAAGAAGTTCATACCAATTGACCAAAAGAAGGAAAGACGCGGCGCAAATGTATCAATATCCATGCCAGCATTGATGCCAGCGCGTAGATATTCCATGCCATCCGCCAATGTATAGGCAAGTTCAAGATCTGCGGTCGCACCCGCTTCTTGCATGTGATAGCCAGAAATTGAGATGGAATTAAATTTCGGCATATTTTTGGATGTATATTCAAAAATATCGGCGATGATTTTCATTGATGGTGCTGGCGGGTAAATATAGGTATTACGCACCATAAATTCTTTTAGAATGTCGTTTTGAATGGTTCCGGTAAGTTTGGCAGGTTCAACACCTTGCTCTTCACCCGCAACAACAAACAATGCCAAAATTGGCAAAACCGCACCATTCATAGTCATTGAAACCGACATTTGATCCAGTGGGATACCGTCAAACAGGGTGCGCATATCGTAAATTGAATCAATTGCCACACCCGCCATGCCAACGTCACCAGAAACCCGTGGGTGATCAGAATCGTAACCACGGTGGGTCGCAAGGTCGAATGCAATTGAAAGGCCTTTTTGCCCCTGTGCAAGGTTGCGTTTATAGAATGCGTTGGATTCTTCTGCGGTTGAAAAGCCCGCATATTGGCGAATTGTCCATGGTTGCCCCACATACATGGTTGGGTATGGGCCACGAATAAACGGTGCAAGCCCTGGGAAAGTATGGATATATTCTTGTGATTGAATATCGGCGGCGGAATATTGTGGCTTTACCGCAATTTCTTCGGGGGTAAGCCAGTTTTCGCCATTTTGCATTGGGGTTGCGGGTGCTTCTAAATCATCAAAGCTTATTGCGGAAAAATTTGGTAATTTGCTCATCATCTATCCCCTATAAGCCAGCTTCTTGAACTAATTTCCACGCGCCTTTGGCAATTTCACCAGTAAGGGTTTCAAAGCCATAAGCCCCACCTGCGGGGTCATTAACCCGTGCCAAATTTGATTCATTGGCAAGGACAATTTGTGTATTGCGGGCAAGGCGACGTGATAAATCATCCTCTTTGCCAATTTCATGGGAAAGGGTGGTGATAATATTGGCCCCACCAATTGCCGCCGCAAATACCGCAACCGAATTGCGCAATACGTTGGAATATGGGTCGGTTTCGGTCATCATTGCTTTTGATGTATAAGCGTGAATTGACATTGGCGCATCAATGCCCGCCTTGGCACAGACTTTTGCCCAAAGATTACGAAGGGCGCGCAATTTTGCAATTTCGACCACATTTTCTTGATTGACAAAGATTTTGAAAAGCAATGATTTTGCAATTTCTTGTGGCGCTATCCCGTTTTCATCACCCGCCTTTAATGCCTTGATGCCTTCGATAATTGCGGTGGCAACTTGTTCGGCGCGGGTTTTATTTTCATCATTGGCAGCGGCCACAAAGAATGTGGTTTTTGCAAATCTATCTTTATATTCATTGAATAATGCAATTGATGCCGCGTCCGCTTTTAGATTTAAAACCAATAATGCGTCTTTTTGTTTTGCAACGGGAATTGCCGCAAATAATGCCTTGGCGGTTTCAACATCACACTTATCAAGTGCGAATGATGCCAAATCATAATGGATATTTTCAAGCAAGGCTTTAAAATCAGAACCTTCATTTGCACCAGTAAATTCAATTGAATTTACGCCATTTTCAAGATCGACCAATGCGGTTTTATTGGCGGATGTTGCATCATTAATATTGACGATTTGGCGAATATCCCACGTGCCTTTAAAATCCTGTGGCTTGGCAGCAAGCGTGAATGCTTCGGGGCAATCAAAATATAATGGATGAACCGCAACCCCATCCGATGATTGCTTTTCCAAAGTTTCCCATTCCTTGCCTTTTAGGGCTTTGATGGCTTCGGCTTTCCATTCTTCAACACCTATTGGGTTATGCGCGGTGTCGGGGGCAAATGTAGATTTCACTTGTGTGCTCATATCAATATTTTTTAAAAAAGTTGTGCAAATTTGCCGCTTCTCTTTAACAGAAAAGATGATTTAGGGTATTATAAATAAGTCTTAATATGTCAAATAATAACATATAAATCACTGTTTTTTGGATATTTGCTATATAACATAGTAATATAAGTTTGTGCATTTAAAAAAATGCGACGCCATATAGACGCCGCATTAAAGAATCTCTCAATTCCTAGGTTGTATTCGGGAAATGATTGAGAGAGGGAAATATAATAAGAATCAGAAAAATAGATGCCTAATTCAAATTATGGCTTTTATTCTGCCAATTGATTGAAAATATCAAGTTTGGATTTAGCAATTGCAGCTCTAAAATAAAGATTGCTAATAAAGGTTTGTTTTTATAACTTATTGTAATTAAATGATAAAATTGCAAAATGTGGCTGTAAACGCTTTAATGGTCACACTTTAAATAATGAAATACCACATTAAAAGGCAAAAAATTATGAGTTAAACTTAAAAAATATATAATAGAGGACAATTGATTGTCTTTTTTTGTTAAATTTTCCGGCGTTAAATATTTTTCTCTAATATAGACAATATTATTGCTATATTTTAAGCAAAGATTACCGATTTTAGCTATAAATAAGTTATATAAATGACCCTATATAAATTGCGGTAATTTACATTTAATTTAACATAAATTATGAGTAATTTCAGTTAGATATATTTAAGTATATACTAAGTATTTCAGTTTTTGTTTTGTATTCAATTTGAATGAATATTTTGTCTTTTATATTTAATATTAATAAATGACATTTGGGGTTTGGGGTTTGGGGTTTGTATAAATACGAATTATATGGTCGCTCTAGTGCCTTACTAGGTTTAGAGAAGCTACAACCTGAGGGACGAAAGTCTCTTAAAGAATTAATTTTAGAAGTGGGCATTAACCCTGATGCCATAAACAATCCAGATTCGTTTGTACCGTATCTTCGGGTGTGCACTTTGCTTGAGATTGCATCAATTGAGTGGGAAAAACCTTATTTAGGGATTGAGTTTACAATAGCGACAGATGATTCATTTCCAACTGTTGGAAGCTTGGTATTGCTTGCAAAATTTCATAAAACCTTACGCTCTTTTATGACTGATGCGCTTGAGTATTGGGAAATCCACACCAATGGGTTTAATGTTGAATTAATAGAAGATATTTCCCCTGGCCTTAGTACTATAATAATAAAAAACAATTCGTTTTTAACCCCACCACGCCAAATGATACAACATGGTGCAGCAAATATTTGCAAACTAATCCGTATAATAACTAATCAGCACGATATGCGCCCAATCGAAGTGCATTTTATGCATGAGAAACAAAAAGCTGATGGCTTTGATGAACTTGCAGAACAAGCATTTGGTTGCCCAGTATATTTTAATCGTGAGAAGAACCAAATTCTTTTCCCTACTGAATTTTATGATTATAAAATCCATGGTGCGCTTTCATTATTTAATGGAATTCTGCGCCGTTTAATACAAATTCGCGTTGATGAGGTTGGTAATTATAGTTCAAAATCCGCCGATATGGTTATTCATGCAATTCCAAATTTCTTTGGCACAGAATTTTGCAACTTCAACTCGGTTGCCGAAATGCTTGGGATTCATCCCAAAACTTTGCAACGCATGCTTGCGGCAGAAAACACTAATTTTAAAGAATTGCTTAGCTATGTACGCGGTGAAAAAGCCAAAGAAATGTTGGCAAGTACTGAATTATCTGTTGAGCTAATTGCACAATTTCTCGCCTATTCAGGTTCGGCCCCTTTTAGTTTTGCTTTTCGTAAATCTACTGGCTTTAGCCCGCTTGAATACCGTAAACGTTTCAAAATATCCTATTAATTCTTTTAAAAAGTTTGCATATGCGCAAATATGAATCATATATAAGATCGTCGTCTTTAATCGGTCTTGATAAGTTACAACCCATAGGCAAACCAAGCATAATTGAACTTATGCAAACCGTTGGTTTAGCACCAGAAAGCCTTAAAAAACCTGATATGTTTATTTCATATCAGAGGTTTTGCGAATTATTAGAATTGGCGGCAATTGAATGGGAAAAGCCGTGGCTTGGTTTTGAATTTGCGCTTTCTCTTGATGATTCTATCCCAACTCTTCCTGGTGCTGTTTTGGCGGCACGGCTTTATCCTGATTTTCGTTCTTTCGGTAAGGCTGCGATGGAATATTGGTCACTACATTCTACGGCTTCTTATGGAATATTAAATGAAGATTATGCGCCGGATAAGGTTTGTTTACGCTCTATCATGCCGCCATATATTTATAGGTCACGCCAAGAATCGCAAAGTGCATTAGGGCAAGGGATGCGTTTGTGCCGAAGTGTTTTGGGGCGACCCGATGCAAACCCACTTGAAATTCATCTGGCTCACACCAAACAAAATGTTGACGGTTTTCATGAAATAACGAAAAAATTATTCGATTGTCCGATTTATTTTGACATGGAATTTGACCAAATAATTTTTCCCAAAGAAATGATGGATTGGAAAATTTCTGGCAGTATTGCGGTCTTTAGTGGGTTTTTACGTAAATTTGTGCAAAAGCGTTTTGATGATTCCAATCGTTTTGAATCAAGTGCCACTAGAATGGTTCTAAGTGCAATTCCTAGCTTTTTTGGAACCAATGGCTGTAACTTTATCAATGTTGCGGCGATGTTAAATGTTCAAACAAAAACATTACAAAGGCTTTTGGCGACAGAGGGGAATAATTTCAAAGACCTCCTTCTTTTTGTTCGGGTGGAAAAGGCAAAAAAATTATTATGCACAACCAATTTACCAATTGAGCATATCGCAAAATTCCTTAATTATGTTGGTGCCGCACCTTTTTCATACGCATTTCGCCGCGAAACCAATTATAGCCCAATGGAATACCGCAAAAGATTTGCCATAGATTATTAAAAACACCCATTAAAAAAGCCGCCCCTTAAGGCGGCTTATTTGGTATCTTATTTTTCAAACATATCGCCATAGCGTGGCAATTTGCGGGTTTTCCAGTGACCACGGTGATAGGCATCAGACATAATCAATGGCACAACAGTGGTTGCCTCGGCATAGACCATTTGTTCCAAGGCAACTGAAACCTTACCCCAAGAGCAAGCCTCTTTAAGAGTTGATGATGAACACGCACCATCACGAACATCGGCAACCGTGATTTGCACCGCATAAGCGTGCATTTCGGCCTCAATACCAAGGATTTCCGCACAAACGACGGTATCTTGGGCAAAGTTTTTCGGCACGCCGCCGCCAACCATAAACAGACCAGTACGACCAGCCTTGATTTTAATATCGGTCAATTCGCGGAAATCAGCGATTGAGTCGATTGTCATATATGGTTTTCCCGCTTTCATGTGTTCAACCTGATGTTTTACAAGGCCAAAGCCAGCAGAAGAATCGGTAAATGCTGGGCAGAAAATAGGAACGCCCATTTCATAACAAGTTTGGATTAATGAACCTGCTTTTTTAGCATTACCATTTGCCAGCCATTTGCCCATTTCTTTGATAAATTCACGAGAAGAATAAGGGCGTGGTTCAAGCGATTCAGCAATTGCATAAATTGTTGAATCACATGCCTGAAGTTCTTCTTCATCGATATAAGTGTCGTAAATACGGTCGATATAAAGTGAACGAAGGGTTTCATCATCAGGGATTTCAAGTGCTTGATAGTGGCTAAAGCCCAAAGCCTCAAAGAAATCCATATCAATGATTGATGCACCAGTTGAAACAATTGCGTCCACCATGCCGTTTTTCACCATGTCGCGATAAACATGCATACAGCCGCCCGCAGATGTTGAACCCGCCAAAGTAAGCCAAATAGAGCAGGTTTTGTCTTCTAATGCTTGGTTAAAAATGCTTGCGGCACGTGCAGTATCACGTGAAGTGAATGACATTTTGCTCATGGCATCGATAATAGGACGCGCATCATATGAGGTAATATCAACATGCTCGACTTTTGTTGCCAAAAGTTCGGCTTTACGATTATCAGTCATTTGGGGTTTAACCTTTCAATATAAATTATGCTTTGTGTGGCAAATTATGCTTCGGTTGTTAGAATAATTTTGTCAGCTTCATCAAACATGGAGATATGTGGAAGGTCATTTGAAATAACTTCCAAAGTTTCACCAAAGCCGTTGAAGCCGGTTGTCATGGCAACACCATATGCGCCAAGCATCATAAATTCAATATAATCACCCTCTTTTACATCTTCATGAAGGTAATATTCGGTTTGCAAAGCATCAATGGAATCACAAGTTGGGCCATAAAGTTTGAATGGCCTCATTTTTCCTTGTGGTTTATCTTCGACACGAATGTGTTTGGTTTCAAATGGCCATTGAACGTGGGTGGCATCAAATAAATTGCCGTATGCGCCATCGTTTAAATAGACCATATCACCTTTTACAAGTTCAACGCGGGTGATGATGCTTGTGGCCTCGGCAACCAATGCACGACCAGGTTCACACCAAAGTGAGCAGTTTTCAGTAACCGGCATGCTTTCAAATTTTTGTGCGATTAATGACATATATTGTTTCATGTCCGGTGGGTTGATACCGCGATAATTAACCGGGAAACCGCCGCCAATATCCAAAATATCAATCACAACACCGGCCTGAATAATTAATGATTTTGCCGCATCCATGGCGCGAACATAAGCGTGCGGATCCATACATTGTGAACCAACATGAAAACAAATACCCAAATCTTCACGGGTTACCGCACGTGCAGCGCGCAACAGCTCGATTGCTTCATCGCCTTTTATGCCAAATTTTCCGTCTAATGAAATTGAAGACGAAGTATTAGAAACCGAAAGGCGGATTAAAAGGTTTAAATCATTTGCATATCCGGTTGCTTCACGGATTTTTTCCAATTCTGCCATCGAATCAAGTGAAAAAGTACGAACACCAAATTCATGATAAGCACGGGCAATTGAATTGCGGTTTTTAACCGGGTGCATAAAGGCAAGGTTTGCACCTTTAAAACGGTTATAAATTAATTGAATTTCATTCAATGAAGCAACGTCAAAATTACGCACGCCTGCTTCCCATAGGGTATCAAGCACCCAAAGCGATGGATTGGCTTTTACGGCATATAAAATGTCGCCCGCGAAATTACGCAAAAACCATTTTGCAGCGCGTTTTACAATATGCGGACGGTTTGCCGCCACAGGAACATCTGGTCGCAATTTTGCAACAATATCAAAAGCGTTGTTAAAGTGATTCATCACTGAACCCCCCTTAAAAGCAAATGCGCAATTGGGGGTTGACGACCCACGCCTGCACTATCAAACTAAAAGCCCTAATAAATAGGACAACGAATTTGCGGCGTTAGTCGGACATGCCAGAGGTATAAAAACCTCCAAAATGTTGTCAGGTCCACCTAAAAAATTAAATCTTTCAGGTGTTAGTGGACTGGATTGCTGTTTCCAGGTCCGCCGGAACTTTGGCGTATATACGTTGTATTTTAAAAATTCAATAATTTTTGCAGCAAATCAGTTCCATAGGTGTAAAAATTTTTCTACACCAAATATTAGGGGCTGAAATCAAAGGCATTTCAATGAACGACAATAGTCAGATAATTATCATCGGCGCAGGTCAGGCGGCGACATCGGCGGCAAATAGCTTGAGACAAAATGGTTTTTCCGGTGGGATAAAGATTTTCGGCAATGAAAATCTTGCGCCATACCAAAGGCCGCCATTGTCAAAGGCCTATATGTTGGGTGATACAAATGTTGAGCGTTTGCAATTCCGCTCTTTGGAGCAATGGCAGGGTGATAATATTGAAATTTTCCCCAATACTGAAATTGTAAAAATTAATACAAAAGAGAAGTTTATTTCAGATATTGATGGCAATTTTCATAATTATGATAAATTGATAATTGCCACCGGTTCACGGGTGCGCAAATTAAATATTGCGGGTTCTACACTTGAAAATATTTTTTATCTCAAAACTCTAAAGGATTCGGATGCCATAAAGGGGCATATGGTTGCGGGCAAAAAAATCGCAATCATTGGCGCAGGTTATATTGGGCTTGAGGCGGCGGCAATTGCCAAGAAGTTTGGGCTTGAAGTGCATGTTTTGGAACTTGCGCCACGGGTTTTGGCACGTGTCGCCAGCCCAGAGCTTTCAGAATTTTTTGAACGCCTTCACACTGAACGTGGCGTACATATTCACACAAATGTGCAAGTTGCGGGTTTTGAGGGTGAAGATAAATTAAAAGCCGTGCTTTTGGGCGATGGCACACGGATTGAGTGTGATTTGGCGCTTGTGGGTATTGGTATTTTACCCAATGATGAACTTGCCAAGGATGCGGGGCTTTTGTGCGAAAACGGTATAAACACCAATAGTTTTGCGCAAACTTCCGACCCCGATATTTATGCCTGTGGTGATTGTTCCAACCGTGAAATGGGCGATAAAAGAATGCGAATCGAAAGCGTGCATAACGCGATTGAACAAGGCAAAATTGCTGCCGCACACATAATGGGCGCACCAATGCCAAAACTTGAAAGCCCGTGGTTTTGGTCGGATCAATATGAAATAAAATTACAAATTGTCGGGCTTTGGAATGATGCCACACAATCAATCGTACGCGGCGACATGGCGCAAAATAAATTTGCAATTTATCATCTTGATGATGAAAACCATGTTTTGGCGGTTGATGCCATTAATTCCCCGCCGGACTTTTTGGTGGGAAAACAATTGGTATTTAACAAAACAGCACTTGCACCGGAAATAATTAGTGATATTGCAATTCCTGCAAAAGAGTTTTTAAAGAATATAAATTAAACGGATTTAATCATGACCGAGATTACTTTTATCGAACATAATGGCAAAGAGCATAAGGTTGACGCTGCGGGCGGTGGTTCTGTTATGGAGGCTGCGGTAAAAAACAATGTCCCTGGTATTGATGCCGATTGCGGTGGTGCGTGCGCGTGCGCAACTTGCCATGTTTATGTTGATGAAAAATGGTTGGATAAAATCAACCCGATGGGTTCAATGGAAGAATCCATGCTTGATTTCGCCGAAGGCGTGCAACCAAACAGCCGCCTTTCATGCCAAATCGTGGTTACCGAAGACCTTGAAGGTTTGGTTGTAACCATCCCTGAAAACCAGGGGTGATTAATCTACTTGGAATTTAATATTTAAATGTGTGCTACTTGGTGTGGCAACGCAATTTTTTGTTGCGGGATAATATTTTATTGCCCGCACCTTTTTTTCCATAAATTCTCCGCCAAATAGAGGGTCTGATACGGTTAAGCTAACATTTGTAACATTGCCATGTTCGTCAACTTGTAGATCGGCAATTACGCTACCACTCATATTTTTGTCCAAGGCTTTTGCAGGGTAGCTGCCCATAAAATCAAATTGTGTTCTTTGATACGCATCAGAATCTTCGATTATACAATCAGACTTTTCAGTTTTGCCATCCGTAGTTGATAATTTATATTCACCTCTGGCTTGGGAATTAGCAATCTCATAGCGCGCCTTTAATTTAGAAAATTTATCACCTGTTGGTGTGCCATTAATTGCCTTAAGAACAATCTCTTGATTTTCAGTGCGTTTAATAAAATTACCAGCTTGAATTAGTTGGGCATAATTATACTTTGGCAAGAAGTTCTTATCAATTTCTGCGTCATAAAATTTGAGATTTTTGCCAATTTTTTGGATTTTGGCATCTTTTATAAGGTGGTAATCTTCTGGATTTTTGCCAATTAATGAAAGGCAATTATTAAAACTATTCACAAAAAAATCAAAGTTTTCAACAAAATTGGAATCAAAATCTGCATCATCCCATTCCATGATTTCTTTGGCATAGATATTTTCAATTTCAGACAGTTTTGGTTCAACCCAATCTGGAACCTCAAAATTCTTATTCTTTGCATTTGCGGTTACAAATTCATCTACGTTTTCGTTAAAGCTGTTTGCCGCCATTGCCGAATTGTAAAATTTTGTCTGCGGCAAATGAAGAAAACACGAATAATAAAAACCCCGCAATTTATCGTTTTTAATGCCATCAGACTTAATATTATTAAATAGGACTTGCTGATATGGCAAAGGCTCATATTTATATTTATAATTATTTTGTGGCTGTGGATTTGTGAAATTTTTCGGGGTTTCAATGTGTGGAACGCTAATCATTGGTGTTGTTGATGGCATTCTAACCGGTGGAGGTGGGGAATATGTTGGCGTCTTATATTGACCAATTGTCGGTCTTGAATATGGTGGTGCGGCAAATGATTGGGTGGCAATAAAAACACTTAAAACAAGCAAAAAAGATTTACGCATACATTCCCCCGAAACGTGCATATTTTAAACATAAAATTGTGCAATAAACAAGACAAAAGGCACTTCTATTGAAGTGCCTTTTTAAGTTTTTAGATAAGAAATCTTTAGAAACTGTCACCCCGCATTTATTGCGGGGTCTTGTATGCCGAGATCCCGCAACAAGTGCGGGATGACAATGCGGGGTTTTAAATTTAATATACCCGTGCTTTTGGTGGGATGGTTTTGATGTCGTCGGTCATGGTGTTCATATGAACCGGACGATAATCAATTGAAACCTTACCAGTTGGGATGTCGATTGATGCAAGTGTATGCTTCATCCAATTTTCGTCATCACGATTTGGGAAATCCTCATGGGCGTGTGCGCCACGTGATTCATGGCGGTTTTCCGCACCGTGCATGGTCACAACCGCTTGTGGAAGAAGGTTTTGAAGCTCCAAAGTTTCCATAAGGTCAGAGTTCCAAATCAATGTGCGGTCGGTTGTGCCGATGTCGCCCATTTTACCATAGGCCGCATCAATTTTAACTTTACCCTCAGCAAGTGATTCAGAAGTACGATAAACCGCGCAATGGTTTTGCATGATTTTTTGCATTTCAAGGCGCAACTTAGCAGTAGGAATAGAACCTTTTGCATTACGTGCTGCATCAAGACGTGCAAGGTGGGCATCGGTTTGGCTGTCTTTGATTTCTGGTTGTTTTGCACCAGCTTTAAGAGTTTCACCACAACGAAGACCAATTGCACGACCAAATACCACAAGGTCGATTAATGAGTTTGAGCCAAGACGGTTTGCGCCGTGAACCGAAACGCACGCCGCTTCACCAACTGCCATAAGGCCTTCAACAACTTTATCAGGGTTTTTGCCGTCTTTGATAACAACTTCACCAAAGAAATTGGTTTGAATGCCGCCCATATTATAGTGAACGGTTGGCAATACAGGAATTGGCTCTTTGGTAAGGTCAACACCCGCAAATACTTTTGCCGATTCAGAAATACCTGGCAAACGCTCATGAAGGATTGCCGGATCAAGGTGATCAAGGTGCAAGAAGATATGGTCTTTGTTTTTACCAACACCACGACCTTCACGAATTTCCATTGTCATTGCGCGTGAAACCATGTCACGTGGTGCAAGGTCTTTTACTGATGGTGCATAACGTTCCATGAAACGCTCACCATTGGCATTGGTAAGGTAACCACCTTCACCACGCGCCCCCTCGGTGATTAGGCAGCCTGCACCATAAATACCAGTTGGGTGGAATTGTACGAATTCCATATCTTGAAGTGGAAGACCCGCACGAAGCACCATTGCGTTACCGTCACCAGTACAAGTATGCGCAGATGTACAAGAGAAATAAGCACGACCATAGCCGCCGGTTGCCAATACAGTGCGTTGCGCGCGGAAACGGTGAAGTTTACCGGTTGCAAGTTCCCATGCGGTAACACCACGAATAACGCCGTCTTCATCTTTAATAAGGTCAAGCGCGAAATATTCGATGAAGAAATCAACATCATATTTCAATGAATTGCCATAAAGCGTGTGCAGCATTGCGTGACCAGTACGGTCAGCCGCCGCGCAAGTACGCTGTGCAGGAGGGCCATTCCCGAAATCAGTGGTCATGCCACCGAATGGACGCTGATAAATCTTACCTTCTTCGGTACGAGAGAAGGGAACGCCCCAATGCTCAAGTTCATAAACAGCAGCAGGTGCGTTACGTGTAAGATACTCAATTGAATCTTGGTCACCTAGCCAATCAGAACCTTTTACGGTGTCATACATGTGCCATTGCCAATTATCAGGGCCCATATTTGCCAAAGATGCCGCAACGCCGCCTTGTGCCGCAACGGTGTGCGAACGGGTTGGGAATACTTTGGTGATACAAGCGGTTTTTAGACCTTCTTGCGCACAGCCCAAAGCCGCACGAAGACCAGAGCCACCAGCCCCAACCACAACAACGTCATAAGTATGGTCATTCCATTTATAAGCCGCGCTCATTGACCTATGCCCCCAAATATAATTTTAAAACAACAAAAATACCAAACATCGCAACCAATGCCGCAAACAATGTCGATGCAAGCATAAGCAATAATTTAGTGCTGCCTTTATGGATGTAATCTTCGATTACCACTTGAATCCCAAGGCGGAAGTGACCAGCACCCGCCGCAATAACAACCGCCATTGTTGCGGCATTAAGTGGGTTGCGGAACCACACCCTCAAACTTTCATAAGAAAGGTTGGTGGTGAAAACCAAAGAAGAAAAACAAAATACAAAACCAACCAAAAGTCCAACCGCAAGTGCGCGCTGTTGGATAACATGTTCAGTCCCGTGACCAGATGCACCTTTGCCAAGGGCTTTTTTCATCGGGGTACGAAGATTTTTTGCGCTATTCATATATGCCCCCTATTTCGCCAATGCTTGAAGTGCCAGCACGAACATGCCGATACCACCCAAAACGCCAAGAATAATTGCCGCCCATGCAGTTTTGCTTGCCACTTCTTTGGTAAGCCCGACCCCAAGGTTGAACAATAAATGGCGGATGCCGTTAATAATATGATACGAAATTGCAAGAGCACTTCCCAAAACCACCAAAAGCCCTAATGGAGAACCAATAAGTGCGGTGAATTTTGCATATGCCTCTGGGCCATTTGACAAGCAGCAGACCCAACCAATTAGAAGAATCATGCCAAGAGTGTTACCAACACCAGTTACACGGTGCAAAATAGAGCTGGTCATTGTTACGTGCCAACGCCATATTTGCAGGTGCGGCGATACAGGTCGCGTGTTTTTTTGTGATTTTAGTACTTCGGTCATTAGGTAATACCCCAGTTTTAAACCCCAGTTTTAATCCTAGTCTTATATGCCGGAATTTTAGTCAAAGATAACAAAGATTGTTCAAAAATACGTTTGAAACGCTTTTTGCCTTTACATACTTTGACCACAAAATCCAATGCCCTTTAAATTAGACCTTAATCTTATTTTGGTTCAGTTTAAAGCATTAGGAACAAAGAAAATGCGGCACTTTTGACTATAAAATCCCTGAACGTTACCCCTATTAATATTTTTTTGGGATTGGTCAATCCCTTAAAAAGGATAAGAACAATTTATTAGCAAGAAATAGTACATAGTTAAACAAGTGAAATCGTTTACACAGCTACCAAAGCCATAAATAACAGATGGCGGTTTAATTACCAAAATTAAAGAATTTAATGATATGAACAGCATGATGAAAATTTTAATTATTGAACCTGGTTTACCGCCCGCACCTTTGAAAGCGGAAAGTGGATTTTATCCTGCAATGTTCACACGCCTTGTTTCAAGTGAAATAAAAGGCGCGCATTTTGATGTTTGTTCGGTAATTTGTGGTGATTGTCTTCCTGATGTTGCTGATTATGATGGTGTCGTCATTTTAGGGTCGCCACATAGCGTTTATGAAGACTTGCCATGGATTAATGATTTGGTGGGGTTTGTTCAAAACACTGCCCAACGTAAAATTCCACAAATTGGCATATGTTTTGGGCATCAATTAATTGCCAAGGCCATGGGCGGGTATGTTGCAAAAGCCCCGCAAGGCTGGGGAATTGGTCGCCATTCATATGAAATTGCCCATGAAAATATTGGTGAAATTTGCCCTGTGGTTTGCAAAAGCAAAAAAGCATTAAACCTTTTGGTGTCGCATCAGGATCAAGTGCTTGAAAAACCAAAAGATGCCAAAGTGGTGGCGGGTTCGGAATTTACGCCAAATGCGGTTCTGCATTATGAGGCGCATAATATCATTTCTTGTCAGGCGCACCCCGAATTTACATCATCTTTCGCTCATGAGTTGATTGCCTCAAGGCGCGGCACACGCTTTCCCGAAGATTTCGCCGATAAAGCGCTTGCAGATATAAATGAACCAGTTGATGGGGCATTGGTGGCGCAAATGTTTGTCAGCCAGCTAAAAATGGCACATGAACAGCGTAAAGCCGCCTAACCTAATGCGCATTTAAAACGTTCCAGACCATCGGATGACACAAGTGTTTTACCATTGGCAGAAAGAATTAATTCGTATTTTTCTTTTTTTGTACCTCTTTCGGTATGAACATCGGCATCGATATAAAGTGCGCGTCCCGCAAGCTGCAACTGGTTTGGTTTGGCTAATTTGGTTTTAAATACAAGTTGATTTTCAAGAATATTAATCTGAGAATCACCAAATTTTTCTGAACAATTTGCAGGATCCTTTACCCATTCACCCTGAAATGCAGGTGGTATGAGGTTTACATAAATTGGTTTTTTGGCGTTTATGTTTTCATTGCTTGCCTTGGAACAGCCAATGTAAACCAATGGCATTGCAAAGGCAAAAAATGCCATAATAAATTTATTCATCGTACACTCCATGCCATCAATTATGGCATTTGTAGCATATTAAATAAATTTATGTTTAGGTGTTTGAAATAAAAATTCCATAAATTATGGAAAGGCTGCCAATGCGGTATCAACTAATTTATACAATTCATCACGGTTTGCACCAGTTTTTGCCTGAACTGCAATTCCGTGCTTTATCGTGATAATGTAAATTGCCAATGTTGTTGAATCCGTGCCTTGGGGCAAATCGCCATCAATTATTGCGCGTTCAAACCGTTTGACCAATTTATCTTGATTTGCCTTGCGCAGATTTGCCATAAAGGCAGCTTGCTTTTCTGCATTTGGGCTGGTTGCCAATGCCGTTTGTACTAGAAAGCAGCCTTCTGGCAATTTATCGTCACCGATTAAATCAATTTGATTTACCAAAAGTGCTTTGGCCGCTTCAAGCGCGGTCGGCAATTCAAGGATTGTGTCATACTGCCGTCCGAAAATTTCATTATATAGGCTTACAGCTTTGTAGAATAATTCTTCTTTATTCCCAAATGCCGCATAAAGTGAAGGCACATTGATGCCAATTGCCCCCGCCAACATATTTATTGACACCCCTTCAAAGCCATGCTTCCAAAACAATTGCATGGCGGTGGAGAGCGCTTCATCCTTGTTAAATTTTCTGGGTCTACCTTTACCTAATTTGGTTATCATAATATACCTCGACCTTATTGTTGCGCCGAAAATACTATTTAAATTAACTTTAGCTAGTGCTAATATGGTCGCAGGTAGAAAATTCTGCTGGTAAGCGTTGGAAAACAAAGTAATTTTAGCGCTAAATTATAAGGTAATGCTATTAAAGACACTGTTTCTGCATCGCTGATATTGAAAAAGTTGCAAATTAATATCACAAATAATTATGCCTGAATTGCCAGAAGTTGAAACTGTTTGTCGTGGTCTTGCCCCATATCTTATTGGCGCAAGGATTGAAAATGTTACCCTAAGCGAGCATCGTTTACGCTTTGAATATCCGCAAGGTTTTGTGCAAAGCCTAATTGGACGCATGATTACTGCGGTAAGGCGTCGCGCGAAATATATAATTGCCGAACTTGATAGTGACCAAAGTGCGATTATTCACCTTGGAATGTCTGGTCGCATCACTTTGGTGGGTGAAGGCCAAGCACTTTCGTTTGATTCATATCTTTATCAAACCGGTGAAAAAGCAAAACATGATCATGTGAAGCTTGATTTGTCAAAAGACGGGACGACATTCCAACTTGTATATAACGACCCCCGTCGTTTTGGGCTTTGGGACATTGCACAAAAGGCAGATATTGAAACCAGTAAACATTTCGCCCACCTTGGGCCAGAGCCATTGGGCAAGGATTTTAACGGTGAAAAACTATTGGCCAGAATTGGCAAAAAGGCTGCGCCAATTAAACTTGCACTTTTGAATCAGGAAATTGTGGTTGGTCTTGGGAATATTTATGTTTGCGAGGCATTGTTTATGTCCCACATTCATCCTGAACGTCCGGCAAATTCTTTGAGCATAAAAGAAGCGGATTTATTGGTTGAAAATAGCAAGAACATCTTGTTGCGGGCGATTGAGCAGGGTGGTTCAACATTACGCGATTTTCAGCATGCAGATGGCAATTTGGGCGGTTTCCAAAACCACTTTTTGGCATATGATTGCGAAGGCAAAGATTGCACCACGCCAAAATGCCATGGCAAAATTACCCGTATTGTACAGGGCGGTCGTTCGACCTTCTTCTGCCCTGAATGCCAGAAGTAATTTTTTAATTGGAATAATTTAAAAACCTAATTTGCGGCGCGAACGCTAATACCGCTATTGGCGACATTAACACCGTTCATTGCACTACGTCTTAAATTATCAATCCGTGAAACCTGGGCTTGGAAATTACGATAATCTGCACCCGAAAGGCCATTATCACTAGGTAATTGCGTGGTCATAGGGTTAACAGGCGTGCCACTTCTACGAATTTCAAAGTGTAAATGCGGGCCAGTTGAACGACCTGTATTACCGCTTAGCGCGATGGTTTGCCCTTGTTTAACACGGTCACCAACACTTAGACCCGATGCAAAACGTGAAAGGTGCCCATAACGGGTTGACCAGCCATTACCATGGTCAATGTCAACAACATTTCCATAACCACCCATAATGCCCGCGCGTGTAACAACGCCGTCGCCCGCAGAATAAACCGGTGTCCCAATTGGCGCGCCAAAGTCCACACCTTCGTGCAATTTGGTATAGCCAGAAATTGGATGCACGCGATACCCAAAATTAGATGTCAGGCGCGCACCATTTATTGGTGTTCTCATAAGAAATTTACGTGCAGAACGACCGTTTTCATCATACCATTCAGAAGATCTATCATTTGATGCACGGTAACGATAAAGCTCGATTGAGCGACCGCTTAATGTAGTGATACGGGCATAGGTTGGCTCACCTTCGCGGACAACGGCGCCGCGTGAATCCGATACACGATCAAACATTAATTCAAAACTTGAACCAGGGCCAATCTCACGTTGGAAGTCAACGTCATAAGCAAATGCATCGGCGAGTGAATCTGCAACGCGGTCCGGTGCGCCTTGTTCGCGCACACTTGCCAAAAGGCCATTGTCACCAATTACACCAGCAACACGTAAAGAGCGTTTTTGCATTTTTGTGGCAAGTTCGCGGGCTTTATAATCACCATCGATTGTACGGGTTACGGTAATGGAGCGATCTGCACCGCTGGCAAGGTTAAAGCCCAAAAGGCGCTTTGTGCCACTATCATTACGCATAAAAATTGTAAGCTGATCATCACGCTTTACGTCATCTGTGCTGATAACTTTTCCTAAAGCGCGAACTGCAAGTCTAACGTCGCCTGAATTTGCTCCAACGCGGTTCAATGCCCCGCCGATACCTTCATTGCCGTTAATAGAAATAGTGCGGCGCTCAACCTCATTATTGCCAGAGGCATATGATTGAGACGCAGATTGCGCGTTCGCAATACCGTTTGTGAGCGGAGACATAGCCGCACACACAGCAATCATACTGGCAAAAAGCCATCCCGATTGCAACATTGAAGAGTTGCTTCTTTTAAACAATTGGTGTGAACCACGTTGTAAATCAGCTAACGGTTTTCCGCCTTTTGACAAGGTCTTTACCGCATCTGTGGACGCAACGGATAACATAGGCATCCGCCCATCACGCATTCTGCAAATTTTTGACAATACTTGCCCCTTTGCTAAAAACAAACCAACTTATCCACAGAAAAGTTAAGTTTTTCTTGGCAATTCGCCCCAAAAACCTGAATTTTTTTTACGAATGTGCCAAATTTGCACAAATTTACACCTTTCACAAGCCTTTGGGACTGCGTTAAAATAGCGCGAAGTGTAAATTTAATGTTTTATTTATGAAACATGACTGACATTTATGGCATAAATAAATACCGAATTTTAATCACAAGCTTATAAAAAATATGGATTCAGATAGTTTCAATCAGCAAAATAATGAAGATGCGGCTACGGGTAAAACCGTGAAAAAATCGCTGCTGAAATCTGTATCTACCACAGCCTTAAAGATTGGCTCGTTTGGTATTCTATCATTGATTCTGGTTGGCGGTGGCATTTTATACCTTGGCCGCGTCACACTTTCACAATCTTTAATTAAAAATCTTACAAATTCAAAAGGCGTTTATTCAGAGATTAAAATCGATAATCTTGGATTTGGTGGCGCAAAATTTTCAACCCTTGTTCTTGGCGAAAAGGGCAAGGAGACATTGGTTGCGCACGACGGATATTTGAAATGGCATTACTCATTAGGCGAACAAAAACTAATAATTGATGATTTCAACGCCAAAGATGTAATGGTTAATCTTGGTCTTGATAAGAATGGTCTTGATTTAAGGGATTTCAAAAAATTTATTGGTTCCCCTAGCAAAAAGAGCCAAGGTTCACCAATCGCAATTGATGCCATTAATGCTGATAATATTAATGTAAATATCACTACTCCTTATGGCGTTATTGCCAATCATGGTTTTGCTAAAGGCAATAGAAAAACAGGATTCTTGATTGGAATAAGAAGCCTTTTGCCAGAAAAAATTGATGCCAAACATGCCCCAATTGGAATTGGTATTGCCACCAGCAATATGAATGGTAATCGGTTTACAATTGGCGCGGCTTTAAAAATTAATGGCAATGATTTTGTTGCCGATGAAATTATCAAAAACCTTGGTATCAAGGGGTTAAAGACAGATTTGTCGGCCAATTTAACTACTAATGGTGATTTTGAAAATCTAACATTACAACTTAAGCCATCGCAGATTTTTGCCGAAAAATTTAATTCACAAAATATGGTGGTTAATGGATTTTTGGCAAACCTTGATAATGTGAATATTTATGGCGGCAATAACCCATTCAAAGACGCGATAATTGATGCAAAGGGTAAATTTAACATTACTTCGGCCAATATTGCCGGTAATGCTTTGGGTGCATCAAATCTTGGTTTTGCTTTAACACGTGAAAAAAACGGCAAGTCAAAACTTGATGCATCCCTTGTTGCCAGTGGAATCAAAAGCCGATTTGGTGGCGGTAATATAATTATTAAATCACTAAGCGATTTCGAAATTGGTGATTTCCAAAAATTTGATGTCGATAATTTGTCATCGCAAATCGCGGTTAATGGCAATGGCTTACGCGGCGGGGCAATTGAAAAAGTTTTAAAGCAAACACGCTCGGCAGGTTTTAATATCGGGAATAATCTTGGTCTTAATTCAAAATTATTGCTTTCAAAAAAAGGCGATAAAATTGCTATATATCTTGATGATGTGCTTGAAGTTCATGATAATCTGGGAACAAAGGCGGGTTTTCAAGATGGTGGCAATGGTGAACATATTTCCGCCTATAATTTTGAAAAAAAGGGAAACGAGTGGCTTGGCGAATTAATTGCCAAGGGGCGAATTAATTTAATTTCCAAATCTGGAAATATGGTATCGGAACTAAAAGGTTTTAATATATCACCTGATAATATGGGGATTGAATTTGGCAAAACCGCGCTACACAATTTTCGTATTGCAGATTTTATATTAAATGGCGAAGTAGCAGGTGCAAAGTACATATCTCGTGCCAAACAAAATGCCCAAGGCGAAATATCTGGAAGATTAGTTGCCCAAAGTGCTAAATACGCGCTTGCCCCATCTTTATTTAATTTCAATGGACAGGTTAATGGCAAAAAATTAAACTTTAACGCCAATGGAAAGGTTAAAAGCCTTGATACCGGTAGTTTACGCCTCGCCAATTCGGATATAGTTTTGCATGCCAGTTCTGGAAATAATGGCGCGCTTGTCGGTAATTTACAGGCCAAAAGCACACAATTGGTTTTGGCACGCGAATATGCGCTTACTGGTGTAATTGCCGATTTGCCCTTTAATGCTAATTTCGCAAATGGTGGGCTAAAGCTTTATAGTAATAATTTATCGCTAAAAGCGGCCTCATTAAATTCAAACAATATTAAATCAAAAGCATTATCGGTAAATGGTGCATTGGTTGCCGATATTGCTGGTGGTCGCATGGCATTTAATGCCCCTCAATGCCTTGGCATTAATTTACAAGATTTTTCGGCAAATGATTATTATCTTCCAAATGCAAAGGGACGTCTATGCCCCGATAGTGCGGGTCGTCTTGCATTAATGAGTAATGGGCAGACATATTTATATGCGCGCACGGCAATTGATGGCGCAATAATTCGTATGGGCAGTGGTGAAGATGCGCAAACTATTGGTTTCGCGGCAATTGATGGTGCATTTTCAGGCGGCAAAAATGGCGAAATTATTTATAATGGCAATGTCCGTAATCTTGATTTGCGCCTGAAAACTGGTGAAAACCAATTTGGAAATTTCAACGCAGGAAGCGCAAACATTGTACTGAAAATAAAAGGCGGCGATACAACGATTTCCGGCACATTGTCACAAATTAGCGCGCAAAACATGCCAATGACCCTCGATGGAAGCGCCGATGCCACCATTAATATTTCACAAAAAAATGGCATGAATGGCACATTTGCTTTTAAAGATTTACGCGTCAAAGATGCTGAAAAAGAAAAACGTTTTGGTGATTTGATTCTTAGCGGTAGTGGCAACCTTAAAAACAATCATTTATTCCTACAAGGTGTTATAAACCACGAGGCAAGCGCCAACCAAATTGCCACTTTTTATGTTAATCATGAATTGGCAAGTGGCGAAGGTGCGGCGGATATCAATGCCACCGCGCTTAGATTTTATCCATATAATAATGCGGATAAAAAACCAAAATTTGGTATCGAAGATTTGGCGCCAATGTTGCGCGGTGTTTTGGTTGATACCGATGGGGTTATAAATGCTGATGCCCGTTTTGCATGGGGTCGTGATAAGCCTTTAAAATCAAATGCCAATATTAATACCGATGGCCTCGATTTTAATACAATGCCTGCACAGTTTTATGGGGTTGCCGGAAATTTAGTTTTTGATGATTTACTGACCCTTAAAACCGCACCGCATCAGGAAATAAGGGTTAAGGAATTCAATCCAGGTATTCCACTTGAAAATGGCGTGCTTAAATTCTCTTTAGACGGCGATAATGCAATTAATATCATTGGTGCGGAATGGCCGCTTTCAGATGGTATTTTGCGGCTTAATCCCGCAAAAATTGATTTAAGCCAAGGTGAGAAGAAGCTTACAATTGCGGCGGAAAACATCGATGTTGCAAAACTGTTATTGCTTGCAAAAGTACCTAACCTTGAGATTGAGGGCCGTGTAAGCGGGATATTGCCGGTAAGAATTATCGATAATGATATAGAAATTGTTTCCGGAGAATTGAGTGCGGATCAAAATGGTGGCGTATTGCGTTATACTGGCCCCGATGTTTCTGGAAATCAGCCAGTTAAAGAAAGCAAAGTTGAAAAAATAAAAGAAAAATTCACGGGCAAGCCAGCGCCACAAGGGGCTGAGTTAGCGATTCAAGCGCTTCGTAATTTGCATTATAAAGTTTTGGCGCTTGAAGTGGGTGGGCGTATTACTGGCGATATGAAATTTAGATTAATTGTCGAAGGGAATAATCCTGACCTATTATCAGGACAAGGTTTTTTATTTCGCATTGGGCTTAGCGCGCCAATCGGCAGCTTAAGAAAATCATATCAAGACGCTGTTGAGTTTGATACCAACGCATTAAAGCGTAACGAGGATGGCACGTATAAATACGTACCAAATACTGGTAAAGAAGAAGCGCCAAAATAAAAAAAGGCCACCCCAAAAGGGTGGCCTTAAATTTAAAACTTTCAATAAAATTAGAAAGCTTTAGAAAGAGTCAAATAACCTTTGTTTGCGCTGAATTTAGCGTCATGGATGCTAAGGTTTGTTTTGTCGATATCAGTGGTAGTTGCACCAATTTCAACGCCCCAACCTGCTTTAGTTACACCAGCAAAAGAAACTTTTGCATTGTAATATGAATCACCATTTTCTGGGTCATTGTAACCAACAGAAGTGTTCATAGCAACATCAAATGGGCCAATTGGGTTTTTGAATGGAACACCAACAGCAAGTTCTGTATAAGTGTTTTTAGGGCCATCTTTACCAACATGTGGGGTATAATAAGCAGCAAGACCAGCAGTAATGCCGTTTGTGAAATTATAGGTCGCACCCAATTTACCTTCATAGGTGTTAAGTGAGGTGTCATCTGGATACATATAAGCAAGTGCGCCCAAATCAAAAGTCACAGGGCCGATAGCAGGTTTAACACCAGCATAAAGATCAGTTTCAAGATTAGCAGTGTCAAATTTAACTTGACCAGCCCATGCCCCTAGATAAATAAGGTCAGTACCAATATCAACACCCGCAAAAGCGCTTGCTTGGTTGTTTGATTGTGATTGACCACGCCAAATATAATCAGTGCTTACGCCTGCTTTAACAGATGTGGTAACGCCTTCAGCTTGAGCAAATGCAGGAGCAGCAATCAATGCAGCAGCCAACAATACAGTTTTTAATTTCATTATTCCCATCTCCTAATAGAGCTGTGTTATGAAAACACAAACTACGTTCTATAATTTATAATTGGTTTTTTAACAATGACAAAAAAGTCACATAGTGTGGCGAATTCATGACACAAAAATGCCCCGGATTGCGGGGCATTGTTATTATTGCTTTAATTTACCTTTTAAAAACCATTTCTTGTTGGAAGACCTTTTGCAAGGTTTGAGCTTTGCTTAACCCAGTTTTCCCGATACACACGGGTTCCAAATTTTGGAAGATTATTTGAAATCCACGCCAATTCAGCCGGATTCATTGTTGCGATTTGCCAGAAATAATGGATGCCATTTTCATTAAGCCATTTATTATTTTTGGGCCCAACCCCTTCAATTAACAATAAATCATCGGCATCATCGCCGCGATTTACTGCTTTTGGCTTTGTACCTTCACCTGCGGCAACTACTAATTCTTCAAGCTGGTCTGGTGACATATCTGCCGCTTCAGATGGCGTAAAGCTATCTTTCGAAGGTTCTTTATTGGCGGATTGCGCTTCTTGAATAAATTTAAGGCGGGTTTCCAAAAATTTGTTACGCGACTTTATGGTTGCAAGCTCATCACTGTCAATTGCGACTTCATTGCTTTTCAATGCAGATAAAGCGCCCGCACCAGCAAAGCCAGCGGCAGTATTTGACGTAACCGCATTTGCTTCAAACGCGGCAATTTTTTCGTTTGCTGCATCAAGTTGGGCTTGGAGGGATTTAAGTTTTGCGGCATCGACTTCATTGTTCTCAACAACAACATTATTGCCAGAAACACCATTTCCTGTGCCAACTCTTGCAAGGCGTTCTGCAAGTGCATCACGTTCAGCCCTTGCGCCATCAAGCTCAATTTGTAGGTCGTCGCTTTTGCATTTGCATAGTCCGAATAACCACGCAATCAATGCACCCAAAAGCATTGCCAGAAG
>APMI01002759.1_pt1 | contig 37322 bp, 34 predicted proteins | sample 667938 | NCBI WGS metagenome assembly APMI01 (sample SAMN01084076, study PRJNA167559) | wastewater metagenome | biome: Wastewater | place: Denmark: Ejby Moelle, Odense | collected 2011-11-28
GACAACAAGGCCAAGGCCCTCGCCGCTGCCCTTTCGCAGATCGAAAAGCAGTTCGGCAAGGGCTCGATCATGCGCCTCGGCGACGGCGAGGTCGAAAGCGACATCCAGGTCGTCTCCACCGGCTCCCTGGGCCTCGACATTGCCCTCGGCATCGGCGGCCTGCCGCGCGGCCGGGTTGTTGAAGTCTACGGTCCGGAATCCTCCGGCAAGACCACGCTGACCCTCCAGGTCATCGCCGAAATGCAGAAGCTCGGCGGTACCGCGGCCTTCATTGATGCCGAACACGCCCTTGACGTGACCTACGCCCAGAAGCTCGGCGTGAATGTCGGCGACCTGCTCATCTCCCAGCCCGATACCGGCGAGCAAGCCCTCGAAATCGCCGACATGCTGGTACGCTCCGGCGGGGTTGACGTTGTTGTCATCGACTCGGTGGCGGCGCTCACCCCGAAAGCCGAAATCGAAGGCGAGATGGGCGACCAGCTCCCCGGCCTGCAAGCCCGCCTGATGTCGCAGGCGCTGCGCAAGCTCACCGCCAACATCAAGCGCACCAACACTCTCGTCATTTTCATCAACCAGATCCGCATGAAGATCGGTGTGATGTTCGGCAGCCCGGAAACCACCACCGGTGGCAACGCACTCAAGTTCTACGCTTCCGTGCGCCTCGATATCCGGCGTATCGGCACGATCAAGAAAAACGATGAAGTGGTCGGCTCCGAAACCAAGGTGAAGGTCGTCAAGAACAAGGTTGCCCCGCCCTTCCGTGAAACCATCTTCGACATCCTGTACGGAGAAGGCACCTCTCGCGAGGGCGAGATCATCGATCTGGGCGTGATCCACAAGTTCGTGGACAAGTCCGGGGCGTGGTACGCCTACAATGGCGAAAAAATCGGTCAGGGCAAGGACAACTCGCGGGAATACCTGAAGGCCAACCCGCACATTGCCCGCGAGATCGAGAACAAGATCCGCGTCGCCACCAACCTGCCCGAAATGGCGGCCATTCCGCCAGTGGCAGCCGCCGCAGCCTGACCCGGCGGGCAGAAGCAGAGCATCCCGGAATGGCCATGAATCTGCACGACCGGGCCCTGCGCTGCCTTGCCATGCGGGAGCACTCCCGCACCGAAATGGCCCGCAAGCTGGGGCCGCTCGGTACTGAAGACGAGGTCAACACCGAGCTCGACCGGCTGGTCGAGCTCGGTTTGCTTTCCGATGCCCGCTTTGCCGATGCCTTCGTGCGGGCCAAGGCCCGGCGCTTCGGTGCCAGCCGCCTGCGGGTCGAACTGGCCCGGCGCGGGGTAAGTCCGGACCTGATTGGCGAGGCCATCGAAGAAGGCTGTGGCGACAGTGAACTGGAGCGTGCGCGGGACGTGTACCGCCGAAAGTTCGCCACGCTGCCCGAAGACGCGCGAGAATGGGCACGTCAGGCGAGATTCCTTCAAGGCCGCGGCTTTTCAACCGATATCATTCGTAGAGTTCTGAGAGAAAACCCCGGCGATGAGCCTGCTTAAAGTCAGCAACCTGCGCAAGAAGTACAAGGCCCGCACCGTCGTTCACGACGTCTCCTTTGACGTCGGCAGTGGCGAAGTCGTCGGCCTTCTCGGCCCCAATGGCGCGGGCAAGACTACCTGTTTCTACATGATCGTCGGTCTGGTGGCTGCCGACGGTGGCGAGATCACGCTCGACGACCAGATCCTCACCCACCGCCCGATTCACCAGCGCGCGCGCATGGGCCTTTCCTACCTGCCCCAGGAAATGAGCGTCTTCCGCCGCCTCACGGTGGCCGAAAACATCCAGGCCGTGCTCGAACTGCAAAAGCTTTCCAAAGCCCAGATCGGCGAACGCCTCGACGAGTTGCTCAACGAACTGGGCATCGAGCACCTGCGCGACAGCACCGCGATCTCCCTGTCGGGTGGCGAACGCCGCCGCTGCGAAATTGCCCGTGCCCTCGCCACCGATCCACGGCTGATCCTCCTCGATGAGCCTTTCGCCGGCGTCGACCCGATCGCCGTGATCGACATCCAGAAGATCATCCGCTTCCTGAAAGACAAGGGAATCGGCGTTCTCATCACCGATCACAACGTCCGCGAAACCCTCGGCATCTGCGACCGCGCCTTCATCATCAACGCAGGCGAAGTACTTGCCAGCGGTCGGCCCGATGAGATCATCCACAACGAACAGGTCCGTCAGGTCTACCTCGGCGAGCATTTCCGGCTCTAAGGTCTCACACGACTCATGAAGCCCAGCCTCCAGCTCAAACTCTCTCAGCATCTCGCGCTGACCCCGCAACTGCAGCAATCCATCAAGTTGCTGCAGCTGTCGACGCTCGAACTTAACCAGGAGATCGAAAAGATCCTCCTGGAAAACCCGATGCTTGAGCGTGAGGAGCCCGAAGGCGACCTCGGCTCGTCCCGTATCGAAACCCCGAGCCCGATGGCGCCCGCCGGCAGCGAGGCCGCCCAGGAGCGGGACCAGGAGCAATCCCGTGAGGCCGACCGTGAGCGCGAACCAGACCGCGATTTCGACAACAGCGGTGAAGCTGGCGAATGGATGGCTGCCGGTAGCGGCGGCAACCAGCGCGACGATGACGAGGACTCCGATTTCCAGGAGTTCCAGGCGGCCGTTCCATCCCTGCGTGATCACCTCGATGCCCAGATATCGCTGACGCCCCTTTCCGACCGTGACCGGGCACTGGTGCGCTTCATGGTCGAGGCCCTGGATGACGACGGCTACCTGAGCCAGAACCTCGAAGATCTGCTGCCCCTGCTGCCGCCCGAACTGGAATTCGAGCTGGACGACCTGACCATTGCCCTGCGCCATATCCAGAGCCTCGATCCGGCCGGTATCGGTGCCCAGGACGTCAGCCAGTGCCTCGCCTTGCAGCTGCGGACCTACCCGCCCAGTGAAGAGCGCACACTCGCCATTGCCATCGTCTCGGAGCATCTGGAGCTGCTCGCCGCCCGCGACTTCCTGAAGCTCAAGCGGGCCCTGCGCTGCAACGACGACGCGCTGCGTGAAGCCCACGCCCTGATTCTCGGCCTGAATCCCCGGCCCGGAGCCCAGTTCTCGCAGGCCGACACCCGCTATGTCGTACCCGATGTGGTCGTGCGCAAGTTCCGCAGCAACTGGGTCGTCAATCTGAACCCGGATGCCATGCCGCGCCTGCGCATCAACCAGCTCTACGCCCAGATCCTCCGCGACAACCGCGGTGCCAGCGGCTCCCTGTCCAGCCACCTGCAGGAAGCCCGCTGGCTGATCAAGAATGTGCAGCAGCGCTTCGATACCATCCAGCGCGTTTCGCAAGCCATCGTTGACCGCCAGCGCCAGTTCTTTGATTATGGCGAGGTGGCAATGCGCCCGCTTACCCTGCGGGAGATCGCCGAGCAGCTGGATCTACACGAATCCACAGTCTCGCGGGTGACCACCCAAAAGTACATGGCCACGCCGCGAGGCATTTTCGAGTTCAAATATTTTTTCGGCAGTCACGTCGCCACCGACACCGGTGGAGCGGCTTCCTCGACGGCGATTCGGGCGCTTATTCGCCAGCTTGTAGCCGCAGAAGACAAGAAAAAACCCTTGTCCGACGCAAAGATTGCCGAGTTGTTGGGCCAGCAGGGCATCGTGGTCGCTCGCCGGACGATTGCAAAGTACCGCGAGTCTCTCGATATCCCGCCGGTCAGTCTGCGTAAATCCATCTGACAGAAAGGTAACAACCATGAACCTCAACATCACGGGTCATCACGTTGAAGTTACGCCGGCCATCCGCGAATATGTCACGACCAAGCTCGATCGCGTAATTCGCCATTTCGACAACGTCACCAGCGTCGCCGTGATCCTCTCGGTGGAAAAGCTGCGCCAAAAGGCTGAAGTCACCGTTCATGTACGCGGCAAGGACATTTTCGTCGAGAGCGAAGATGCCGACATGTACGCTGCCATCGACGCCCTGATCGACAAGCTGGACCGCCAGGTTCTGAAGTACAAGGCCAAGATCTCCGATCACGGCCACGACTCGGTCAAGCACCACGTCGCCGAATCCTGATCGACGACACCAAGTAATCCCGTTTTCCCCGGGACCGTTGTGGCTATAATGCGCCCCAAATGACACAACGGCCCCGGCGGCGGCAGCCCCCGGGATCTTCCAGAATCGCCCCTGATCGGAAACCTGTGTCGGTCCCCACCGAGCGCAGGAGAGTCCACCCATGAATCTCATCGCCAAACTATTGCCGCCAGCCAACGTGGTCGTCGGCCTCGAGGCGAGCAGCAAGAAGCGCGCTTTCGAGCAAGCCGGCCTGCTGTTCGAGAACAATCACGGAATCGGTCGCAGCACCGTCTTCGACAGCCTGTTTGCCCGCGAGAAACTCGGCTCGACTGGCCTGGGCCAGGGTATCGCCATCCCGCACGGCCGCATCAAGGGCCTCAAAGACGCGCTGGGTGCCTTTATCCGCCTCGCCGAGCCGGTTCCCTTCGACGCCCCCGATGGCCGTCCCGTCTCCCTGCTGTTCGTGCTGCTGGTCCCCGAACAGGCCAATGAACACCATCTTCAACTGCTGTCAGAACTCGCCCAGATGTTCAGCGACCGCGCCTTCCGCGACCAGCTCATGAGCGCTCCGGATGCCCTCGCAGCTCATGATCTCTTCGCCCAGTGGGGCAGCGATGCGCCAGACGACGGTAGCGCGGCTCTTTGACGACAATCTGGAGCGACTGAGGCTGCGCCACATCTGTGGCAGCCTCGATACCCGCATTGCGGTTTCCGAAGACCGCATCTGGCCAGCCGACATGGTCGGCCACCTCAACCTGATCCACCCCGACCGTCTGCAGATCCTCGGTTCCTCCGAGCTTGCCTGGGCGCGTCGGCAGACCCGTGAAAAGGTCATTCATCACGTTCGGGATATCCTCTCCTACGCACCGCCGGCCCTCATTGTCGCCGACGACGAAGACATCCCGAGCATGATCCGCACGCTGTGTGCCAACCATGATGTAGCACTCTTTGCGAGCCCCCTGCCATCCGCCAACGTCATCGACCTGCTGCGCATCTACCTGTCGCGCAAACTGGCCGAACGGGTCGCCCTGCACGGCGTGCTGATGGACGTGCTGGGAGTCGGCGTATTCATCACCGGCGACTCGGGTGCCGGCAAGTCGGAACTGGCGCTGGAGCTGATTTCCCGTGGGCACGGCCTGGTCGCCGACGACATCGTCGAGTTTTCGCGCATTGCGCCAACCGTGCTTGAGGGACGCTGCCCCGCGTTGCTGCAGGACGTCATCGAAGTACGTGGCCTGGGCATCCTCAACATCCGTACCATTTTCGGCGAGACCGCCTGCCGGCGGAAAATGAAACTCAAGCTCGTCGTGCATCTGCAACGACGCCAGCCGGGCCAGGAAGATCCGCTGCGCCTGACCCTCGACGGGGAACAACAGCAGGTTCTCGGCGTGCCGATCCGGCGTGTCGTGCTGCCGGTGGCGGCCGGTCGCAACCTGGCGGTGCTGCTCGAAGCCGCGGTGCGCTCCACCATCCTCTTGCTGCGTGGCATCGACTCCACCCAGGAATTCGTCGACCGTCAACGTCAGGCCATGGAAGACGGCAGCTTTTAGAGCGCAGACACAAAAAACAGCAAATATATGCGGGCTGATGCGTGATTCTCTCTGCGCTTGCCAACGGATTGCCCGTAGCTCCGTCTATGATGCTGGCGCAGTCCCGAAAACCCGCCCATATGAGGAGTGGCCAGATGAAAAAAGTGATCCTGAGCGTCGCCGTTTCCCTGCTTGCAGCCAGTCTGGCGCCCGCCGCCTTCGCCGTTGGCACCCAGCAGAACAAGATGAAGGAATGCAACGCCTCCGCGACTGACAAGAAGGGCGACGAACGCAAGGCCTTCATGAAGGAATGCCTGTCCGCCAAGCCAGCCCCGAGCCCCAAGACGGCCCAGCAGGAAAAGATGAAATCCTGCAACAAGGAAGCCGGCGAAAAAGCACTCAAGGGCGATGAACGCAAGAAGTTCATGAGTAGCTGCCTGAAAGGCTGACCCCCCGGTCGCAGCAAAAAAAAGGCCGCGATTCGCGGCCCCTTTTGCATTCATTGCCTGCCCCGGTCAATCGAGGGCAAAAGCAACTGCATCCGACATGTTGTCGGCTACCGAAAAACCGCAGCCGATGTGACCCTTCTCGCCGAGGATGAACTCTTCGCGCTTGATGCAATGTTCGGCACTGCCCTCCTCAAGGAGAAAGGTGCCATTCGTACTGGAGTCGGCCAGATAAAAGAGTCCATTGCGCAGCTCGATACGGGCATGCTGACGCGATACCCGCGGATCGGCGACAGGGATGTCGTTGCCCATCTCGCGCCCGAACAGCAGGGTCGGATGCGCGGCATCAATGATCCAGGTCTGCCCGCGGTAACTCACACGCATCTGCTTCAAGGCCTGGATAGCCTCCTGACGCAACTCGGCAGGCGTGGGGGGAGGCACGTCACTCAGCTCCAGCACCGGGAAAGGTACGCGCCCGGTGGATTCGGCCAGCCGGCCGAGCATGCGGCGCATGGAAGGTGACAAGACCTCACTGAGCTTCTCGGATACGCCGATGGTGTCAGGGTTGTGGCCGTCGACGAGTCTGGCAGCCAGCTCCTCGGGGTCCTCTTCGGCCTCCTCAGCCTCCGACTCAAGCACCACGCCCGCTCGCAAGACCAGCTTGATGCCACTCATCGGCGGCAGGGCACGCACCCGCTCGCGCATCTCGCGGGCGGCCAGCAGCGCCGAGTCGGCATCCGGAAAACGGGCCACAAGTACATCGGGACGAACGGTGAGCTCACTGGCCGAATAGGCTTCGGCACAGCGCGACATGCGATTCAGGCAACGCTCAACGGCGTACCCCGCTTCCGCTTCGCCCAGCTTGTCGGCAAGCCGCATCCCGCCAGCAACATCGGCATACAAAAGACAGCGGGACTGGACACGCTCATTCATTCTTACGGGCTCCGGGAAAACAGGACGACTCATCCAGGGCAGTTTATGGATATTAGCCTCTCCACAACCCGATCGGAATGGCCGAAGCATCCGGCTGTTGGGCCGGCAGTTCTGGTGCATCGAAAACGATGTCACCGTGATCTACCTTGGTCGCGGACGACACGTTGCGGAAATCAAACAGGTCACTGTCCGCCAGGTGGGAAGGCACGACATTCTTGAGTGCGGTGGCAATGGACACGATGCGTCCGGGAAAACGGGCATCCCAATCTTTCAGCATGGCCTTGATATGCTTGCGCTGGGCGTTTTCCTGGCTGCCACACAGGTTGCACGGGATGATCGGGTATTCCATGCCCCGCGCGAAGCGCTCGATGTCCTTCTCGGCGCAGTAGGCGAGCGGACGGATGACCACGTTTTCACCATCGTCGCTGACTAGCTTGGGGGGCATGGATTTGATCTTGCCACCAAAAAACATGTTCAGGAAAAGCGTCTCGATCATATCGTCGCGATGATGGCCCAAGGCGATCTTGGTCGCGCCGAGCTCCTTCGCGGTGCGGTAAATGATGCCCCGGCGCAGGCGCGAGCACAGGGAACAAGTTGTCTTTCCCTCCGGTATTTTGTCCTTGACGATCGCGTAAGTGTTCTCTGTGACAATCTTGTATTCAACGCCGATGGACTCGAAGTAGGCTGGCAGGACTTCGTCGGGAAAGCCGGGCTGCTTCTGGTCCAGGTTCATCGCCACGATCCGGAAATCAACCGGAGCGCGCTCCCTGAGGGCCAGCAGGATGGACAACAGCGAGAAGGAGTCCTTGCCGCCGGAAATGCAGACCATGACCACGTCGCCGTCGGCGATCATCCCGTAGTCACCAATGGCCTCACCCACCTTGCGTTCAAGATGCTTCTTGAGACGCAGGAAGGTGTTCGAGAAGCGGGACTCCTTTTCAGGGAGATCGGTCGCAGACGGGGCATGAGCAGCCACTACGTGTTCCATGTCGATTCAATGTCCGGTGATTATAGTCTGGCCGAATTTATGCACGGCCTGCACAAGTGTTAAATACGTCATAAATGGGCGCTGCGTCCGCCATCGACCGGGATGATCTGGCCCGTGATGTAGGGCGCATCGAACAACAGGAAACGCACGGTGCGGGCGATGTCGGATGGTGTACCGATGCGCCCGAGCAGGGTATGCGCAACCACGGCCTGACGCTCCTCCGCAGGAAACTGCCCGTCATCGGGCCATTCAATGGCTCCCGGCGCGACGCCGTTGACCCGCACTTCCGGCGCCAGCTCGACGGCCAGCGCGCGGGTCAGCCCGAGCAGGCCGGCCTTGGCGGCACAGTACAGCGGATAACCCTTCAAGGGCCGCTCCGCATGGATATCGACGATATTGATGATGGCCCCGCCACTTGCCTTCAGATGCGGAGCGGCAGACTGGGAGAGGAACAACGGCGCCTTCAGGTTGGAGCCCATGAGATCGAACCAGGCGGCTTCGTCGATCTGCCCGAGGGCCGTCGGAAAAAAGCTCGACGCGTTATTTACCAGGCCATCCAGGCGCCCGAAGCATTCCATTACCGCACTCACCAGGCCGGGCAGACTGGTGCTGTCCAGCAGATCGGCCTGAAAGATGGAGGCCGATCCGGGACGCGTCGCATTGAAGCCGGCGGCGAGCGTCTCCGCATCGCTGCGGGAGTGCCGGAAGTGCAGGGCCACCCGGGCCCCGGCCGCGTGCAGCTCGCGCGCGATTTCGGCACCCACACGCCGTGCAGCACCGGTAACGAGGATGACCGGGGTCATCGGTGGTTGAATCATGAATGCCTGGGTGATTTGAAACGGAGGGCGTAATCATACGGTGCCTGAAGCCTCCCCGGTGCACCACGGCAGACGGGTAAAATGCACACTTTTGCGATTCCGTGACGGCCATGAACCTCCCCCAGCCTTCCCCTGACGCCCTCGAACAAAGCGCGCGCCTCGTCACTCGCCTGCGCAGCCTGATTGACACCCGGGGAGGCTGGATTTCCTTCGCGACCTACATGGCAGAGGCGCTGTACGCACCAGGCCTCGGCTACTACAGCGGCGGCGCCCGCAAGTTCGGGCCGGGCGGCGACTTCATCACCGCACCCGAACTGACCCCCCTGTTTGGCCAGGCCCTTGCCACACAAGTGCAGCAGATCATGGATTTGTCCGCACCGCACGTCATTGAAGCGGGCGCCGGCACCGGTCTGCTGGCCGCTGACCTGCTGCTTGAGCTGGAGCATCGCGGCGCCCTGCCGGAAAGCTATGCCATTCTCGAAGTCTCCGGCGAGCTGCGCGAACGCCAGTTTGACACTCTCGCCGCCAAGGCTCCGCATCTCGCATCCCGGGTGAGCTGGCTGGACGGCCTGCCCGAGCATTTCTCCGGCGCCATCGTAGCCAACGAGGTGCTCGATGTAATGCCGGTACATCTGATCGCCTGGCGGGCGGAGGGAATCTTCGAGCGCGGCGTGAGTGTCGACGATCACGGCAAGTTCGTGTGGGCCGACCAGCCGGTTAGTGGCAAGGTCGCCGAAGCTGCAGCGGCGCTCGACATCCAGCTGCCCGAAGAAGGCGAATACGTGAGCGAGCTGAACCTCGCCGGCCGGGCCTGGATCGGCGAGCTGGCCGCCGGCCTCGCGCAGGGCGCCATGCTGCTGGTGGACTACGGCTATCCGCGCGCCGAATACTACCTGGGCAGCCGCAGCACGGGCACGCTGATGTGCTACTTCCGTCATCACGCCCATGCCGACCCGTTCATGTGGCCGGGGCTGAACGACATCACGGCTTTCGTGGACTTCACGGCCGCCGCTGAAGCCGGCTTCGAGGCCGGGCTGGACGTGCTCGGTTACACCGATCAGGCCAACCTGCTCTACAACTGCGGTGTGCTCGCCTGCCTGGCGCGGCGGGCACCGGAAGACAGCGTTGATTACATCCGTGCCGCCAAGGCCGTCCAGCGCCTCACCGGGCCGCACGAAATGGGCGAGCTCTTCAAGGTCATTGCGATGGGCCGGGGAATCAACCAGCCGCTGATCGGCTTCCTGCGCGGCGACCGGCTGCACACCCTGTAGGCCGGCTTTCCGGCCAGGAAAGCAAAAGGCCCTGCCGGTTTGCGCCGGCAGGGCCTCTATTGTTTCGGCAGGATTACTCCTGGAAACGGTAAACCGCGCTCAGGAAGGCATCCACATCAGTCGGAACAAAGTGCCGTTCAGAGCTGGTGACAGGGATTTCCTGCAAGCCAAGGGCCAGTTCGGGCGGCAGCAGATTGGCGTTCAGAACTTCATCGCCATATTCCTGAACGGCATCGCTTTGCGGATCATCGTAAATCCGGGCGCCACTTTCCATATCCATGCTGATCACCATTTCGGCCTCCGTTGCGGGGAAAATAAAATCAGCCCGCTGATGTATCTAACGGCTGGAGCCGCCAAAGGTTGAAGGGAAGTCCATCGCTTGCATGGTTCAAGAATGGTCCATGACCCGAATCACCGCAATGACGCACTTCACAGTGGCCGCCGCTTTTTACACCCGGCTCACAAATCCTGACTTTTCAGCCAGTCGATGATCGGATCGGCAGCAATGCGCCAGTCCGACTCCATCATCATCCCGTGGCCAAGACCGGGCAGGATCGTGGCCGAAACACCGTAAGTCCGCGCCGTCATCCTGACCTGGTCCTGCGGAATCAATACATCGTGCTCGGCGCCCAGCACCAGCATCGGCGGCAGGTTCATGCGCGACAGGAAAGGCAGCGCAAAGAGCGACATGTCCCAGATTGCCCGGTGGGATTCAGGCTGGCTGAGGCGGTAATAGCGCTGCAGGCGCTCGGGCTCGATGGTCTCGTGGAACATCGCATCGCGCAGGGTTTCCATGTGCGGCTGGCCGCCACCCATGATGCTGTTCAGATCGCCCAGCAGGTGCGGCTTGGCAAAGGCCAGGCCGAAGGCCGAACCGAGCAAGCCCTGAGGCGGCACCGAGGACATCAGCACCACCGCCGGAGCGATATGCTCCTCGAGGTACTTCTGGACCACCATGCCGCCCATCGAATGGCCGATCAGTACAGGAGGAACCGGCAGCTGGGCCACTACCTCGGCCACGTCATTGACGTAGTCGGCGATAGACAAGGTATCAAGGTTAGCGCGCCCGCGACTCTTGCCGTGCCCCGACAGGGACAGGGCATAAGCGGCGTAGCCTTGCTCGGCAAAATAATCGAGGAAGAATTCGTCCCAGCACCAGGCGCCGGCATAGGCACCGTGGATGAACAGGAGCGGGGTTTCATGGGCTGGTCCCGAGGGGGTACGGGACAGAACTTCCAGATCACCGAAACGGGCTCGGTTCATGCGCGAGCTCCCGGGCGGTGCCGAGGCGGACAGGCGGAAGTCAGGGTCATGGGCTGTGCGATCAAATTGGTTTTGTTGTCATCGCAGAACTTACAGCACACCACAGCAGGAAGAAAGCGAAAAACGCGCCGACCGAAGCGGATCCGGGTTTAAATCCGTCCTTTCCATGCCTGCGGGTAAAGACTGATGCTCAAATGGTTGCTCGCCATCGTGGTGCTGGCGGTGGTTTCCGGCCTCGGATCGAGTCTGTCGCTGAAACGCTGGCGCATCGGGCACCTGCCCGGCGACCTGCATTTTGACATCTGGGGACGCCACATCCACATCCCGATCACCAGCACCCTGCTCATGTCGCTGGCCGTGTGGCTGCTGCTTCGCGCAATCTAGGCCTTACTCAAGCGGGGCGCGTACTGCAAAGATGATGCTGTCGAGGATTTGCCCCTCTGCCGACATCAGATCCAGCACATGGCGCCCGGCCACCGGACGCCATGCCAGGCGGCTGCCGTTTCCGTTGCCGATCCTCTCGCCATTGAGCCGCCACCAGGCACCGACGGGCGCATAGGCCGCATCGAAATTGACCCGAAAAGCCGCATCGTCAGCAATCGCCATGGCGTCAACCAAGGCGCCATTGGCAGGCTGGACGATACGCGGCAGCGTCCGTGGCACGGCGATCCGTTCAATTTCCGTCCCACGAATGAACCACTCCCGGCGCGCGCTCTCGACCGGTGGCTCGAAGACCACCAAGCTCGACACCACACCAGGGGGTACGGCCAGATGCGTCACCGGCTGGCTGCGGTGCAGATTGTGCAGGATCTCGTGCCAGGCCACGCTCGCCGAGGCCGGCATGGCGCGACCGCCGGCGGCCCACAGAGCCACCGCAAAACGATCCGAAAAGCCGATGGTCAGGGACTCCCGCCCATCCGGCACATACTGGCGGAAAGCCACAGGCTGGCTGCTTCCGTCCGCATCCTGTTCGGCCAGGATGTCGCCAATGATGAAGGCCGCCTCCTGTTTGAGCAGACGCCGGGCCGGCCGCTCGGGCCCGGGCAGGAAGCGCGGCACCTGCCAGTTCCCGCCAGCGGCGAGGCTACGGTACAGGCCGGCCAGTTGCGCCAGGCTCAGGTCCGGCAGACTGCCCCGTGGCGCCTCCACTTCGGCCACGCGCAGGCGTTCGGCCAGCCCGTCGCCGACCAGACGCCCCACCGTGATGGCCGGATCGCTCAGACTCTCGGCGAGGGCACGCCGGGTGCTGACCCACATGTGTTCGTCAGGCACCGTCGGAGCGTGGTTGGCGAGCGGCTCTTCGAGCAGGCTGGCGGCCGTCAACAGGCGTCGCTCCAGCGCCAGCCCGTAGGCGAAGGGCTGCAGCAGGTTGCCGGCACTGCGCAACATCAGTGCCTGATCCGGCAGGGCTGCCTCCGGCGCCCCGACGTAGGCCAGCACATCGCCCGTCGCATTGTCGATGACCACCGCCGCGGCCTCGCCGGTACCAAGCCGGCGCAACGCCGCGGCAACACTGCGCTGGGCGTCCGCGTCGAGGGTCGTGAAAAGCCGCTCGCCGGCGTTCTGGAGCAGGAAGCGGGCGGCGTGAGGCGCCAGATCCCAGCGCGGGCTGGTCTGCTGGCGGTCAAGATTGTTCAGGGCCAGACGCTGAGCCGGCGCACAGGCCGCCGGCACGTTGATGCGTTCGGACAGCACACAGGCCCGGTGAGCCACCACGTCGGGCTTTGCATTGGGGCCGCGCAGGAGCACCGAAAGAACCAGCGCCTCGGGCCGTCCGAGCTCCGACGGCGTCTTGCCAAAAAGCGCCCGGGAAGCCGCATGGACGCCCTGTAAGTCGCCGCGAAAAGGCGCCAGATTCAGGTAAGCCTCGAGGATCTGCTCTTTGGTCCAGCGCGCTTCGAGAGCCTGGGCGGCCAGGGCCTGATCCCACTTCTGGCCGAAGGAACGACGCGGATGGCCGTCGCGGCCAAGAGCCAGTTCGGGGTCGAGCAAGCCGGCCAGCTGCATGGAGAGGGTGGACGCACCCCGCTTCCGGTCGTACCACAGGTTATGCCACAGGGAGCCGGCAAACGCCCGCCAGTCCACCCCGGAATGCTCGAAGAAGCGTTTGTCCTCGGCCGTCAGCAAGGCTTCCTTGAGGGCCGGCGAGAGGGTGTGCAGACCGACCCATTCGAGCCGGCGCACCCGGTTGTTGAAGCGCCTTTCGGCCAACGGCGTGCCGTCACGGGCAAGCAGGACCCCCACCGATGGCGTCGCTGCGGCCTTGACCTCGGCAAAGGCAGGGATCGGCTGGTTGGCCTGCGCAGACGACATGAAGCCCATGAGGGTCGCCAGCAGGGCGAAACGCCAAATGAGGAGAAAAAATGCAGGAAAAACCCGGATCGGATGCATGACTGGCCGGCATTGTATGCTGCAGACAGGCAGGCCGAATGTGGGATTACTGACGGCTATCGCTACAAGAACTGTCAAAGATGGTGTCATCCACCGCAAGCGGACGTGTGAGCGCCTTGACTGCCGCCACCCGGGCCGCGTGAACCTGTGCCGGAATGCGGGACTTGTCCTCCAGAGCACGGGCAATTGCCCCTGCATCCACGCCCCGCACTGCCGCCAGCGCGGCAAGCAGCCGCTCCCGCTGCGGATAGGGACGCCTCTCGTAGCCGGTGCGGCCATGGAAGTCGCAGGCACAGGCGTCGAGCATGGCACTGAAGCGCTCCGGCCGGCGCAGACCGTCGCAGCGTTCGATAAGCTTGACGACGGTCTCCGGGCGCAGCACCAGACCCTGATGCACGATGCCGTGCTCGCGGGCCACCATGACCGCCAGCTCGCGACAATCCGACGGGCTCTTGAGGCGCTCGCCAACCTGACGTGCCAGCCCCTCGCTGGCCGCCTCGTGGCCGTAGTGGTGGGGCAACACGTGGGCCGGCGTGACACCCTTGCCGAGATCGTGCAGCAGGCACGCAAAGCGTACCGGCAACGGCTGCTGCGTAGCGGCCGCCTGGTCGATGACCAGCAACTGGTGCACGCCGGTATCCACCTCCGGATGATATTGGGGCGGCTGGGGCACGCCGAACAGGCAATCCAGCTCCGGCAGGAGACGTGCCAGCGCGCCGCAATCACGCAGCACTTCAATCATCCGCGACGGACGGGCTTCCATCAGGCCGCGGGCAATTTCCTGCCACACACGCTCCGGCACAAGGGCATCAACCTCGCCATTGGCCACCATCGTGCGCATCAGTTCAAGCGTTTCCGGCGCCACGGAAAACTCCGCAAAGCGCGCGGCAAAACGCGCCAGTCGCAGGATACGCACCGGATCTTCGGCAAAGGCCGGGCTGACGTGGCGGAACAGGCGCGCCGCGAGATCGCGGCGGCCGCCGTAGGGATCGATCAGCGCGCCGTCGTCGCTCCGGGCAATGGCATTGATGGTGAGATCGCGGCGGGCCAGGTCTTCTTCCAGGGTCACCGAGGCGTCGGTGTGGAAGACAAAACCGGCGTAGCCGGGAGCCGTCTTGCGCTCGGTACGCGCCAGCGCGTACTCCTCGCGGGTTTTCGGATGCAGAAAAACCGGAAAATCCTTGCCAACCGGCTTGTAACCTTCGGCAAGGAGGCTCTCCGGGGTGGCGCCAACGACGACCCAGTCGCGGTCCTTGACCGGCAAGCCAAGGAGTTCGTCGCGGATGGCGCCACCGACGCAGTAGATTTTCATGTGCGCCGGATCTGGTAGGAATCGAAGCGGCCACGCTTGTTGGCGTTGCCGAGATAGACGGGAGCAACCGTTTCGAGAAAAGTCGGCTGACGACCCCAGGGCTGGGCCGGGCCGCTGGCCACGTTGTCGGCACGCATTGAGCGCACGTTATCGGGGCTCATCAACGGGCCGGGCAGGCATCCGAGGATGGTGGCCTGGAGCATCGCCAACGATTCCGGCAAGGCAATCACCGGGCGCGAATGCCCCGTCACAATGCCCACGTACTTGACTAATTCCTTGAGCGTGTATTGCCGCGGACCGGCCACCTCATAAGTCTGACCGACTGCATCCGGACGGGTCAGGGCTTCGACCGCGATGTCGGCCACATCTTCCACGTATACCGGCTGAAAGCGCGCACCGGCACCGCCGAGGGGCAACAAGGGGAATGCCTTGAGGAGACCGGCGAAAAGGTTCAGGAAGCTGTCACCGGCACCGAAGATCACCGACGGGCGCAGGATGGTCCAGCCCACATCAGGCGACGCGGCGTGGATCGCTGCTTCACCGGCCGCCTTGGAGCGCTGGTATTCGGACGGCCCGTTGACGTCGGCACCGAGGGCACTGACATGCACGATACGCGCCACACCGGCTTTGCGGGCAGCGGCAACGATCCGGGTTGGCAACGCCACGTGGGCGCGGGCGAATTCGGGGCCGTAGGGCGTGCCGGAACGGGAATGCAGCACGCCGACCAGGCTGATCACCGCATCCACGCCAACCATCAGACGGTCCAGCGTCGCCGGATCGAAAACGTCGGCCTCGACCAGATCCACCATCGGCAGTGACAGCAAGTGACGGGCGCGATCACGGCGACGGGTCGGTATCAGCAAAGCAATGCCGTCGCGGGCAAGACGACTGGCAACGGCAGTGCCGACAAAACCGCTGCCGCCAATAATGAGAACCTTGCGGATGGACATGGTGATTTACCGGTGGAGGATTGTCTTACAGACGCTGCTGCCGGCAGACAATTCCCCGGCAGCCTGATTACTCTTCGAGGCCGGCCCCCGGCGCAGGACTGCCGAGACCCGCAGAGCTTCCGTCGCTCGCCGAAATGGAGCCCAGGCGGGCCTTGAGGGATGGCGCGCGACCTTCGAGAAGTGCAGTGTAGATGATCGAATTGGCCATCACCTTCTTCACGTAATCGCGGGTTTCGTTAAATGGAATGCTTTCGGCGTACACAGCCCCCTCCAGAGGCTTGGTGTCCTTCCAGCGCTTGGCCCGGCCAGGACCGGCGTTGTAGGCCGCAGAGGCCAGCACCGGATGGTTGTCGAGGCCTTCGAGGACCATCCGCATGTAAGTGGTACCGAGCATCACGTTGGTGTCGGGGTCCTGCAACCAACCGGCGTTGTAGCCCTTCATGCCGAGCTTGCCGGCAACCCACTTGCCGGTGGCGGGCATGACCTGCATCAGGCCCTGGGCACCCACGCCGGAACGTGCCGCCGTGACAAAACGGCTCTCCTGGCGCATCAGGCCATACACCCAGCCGGTGTCGAGGGCGCGGCTCTTTGCATTGGGCTCGATCCGTTCCCGGTACGGAGCCAGATAGCGCAAGCTGAAGTCATGCTCCTTGCGGGTCTTGTCGGCAGCGTTGATGGCGCGATCGTAAATACCGAGCTGCTGGGCGAAGCGGGCCGCCGCGAGAAGGAAGCGGTCGTCCTGGTTGCGCAAAGTCCAGTTCCACTCACGGATGCCTTCGGTGCGCATGTCGAGACGGAACAGGGCCAGCGCACGCTGCACGCCGGGGGTCTGGCGGATCAGCTCGGCCTCGTCGCTGCTGGTGGCGCGGGCTTGTTGCGGCACAGTGAAAGTCCGGCCGAGCTCCTCGTCGGCGAGGATGCTGTAGAAGGTGGGATGGCCGGCGATGCGCTCGAACTCCTTGCGCGAAGCCTCCCGGTTACCGAGCGCCAGCTGCGCACGGCCAAGCCAGTAGGTCCAGTCTGGCTGCGCGCGCAGGTCGGCAGGCATGGCCTCGACAGCGCTTCTCACCGCCTTCCAGTCACCGGCGCGCAGGGCCGCACGTACGCGCCAGGCGGCCTGGTCATCGGACATCGGCGTGTCACCGGCGGCCTTGAACCAGGCGTTGGCATCGGGCATCAGTCTGATGGCGGCCTGCCAGGCAATCTGGCCAAGGGCGTAGCTGCGGTCGGCGGCCGTAAAACGGTCGTTCATTCCCAGGTAGCGGACATAGGCACCCTGGGGCTCATCCCGGGCCAGCCGGGCGATGGCGATCAGCGCCAGTTCACGCCCCTGCCGGGTGGCGCTGAAGTTGACGGGCAAACGATCGAGATAGGTGGATGGGTTGGTGCCCGCCTTGTCCAGATCTGACCCACCGATCATCTGGTCGGAGGGCAACCAGCTCGCCACGGCGCGGGCGCCAGTGACACGCTTGACTTCCATCAGGCGGCGGATGCGCAACCAGATTTCGTCCGGGCTGATGCGGGCTTCCTGGACCAGCGCCCGCAGCACCGGGATACAGCTTTCCGGCGTATCCACCAGCGAGAACCACAGGGGCCGGACTTCATCCAGCAGCGCCGGATCGCCGTTCTGCAAGCGGGCCTGGTAGTGGTAGCAGCGCAGATCCTGCTCAGGCTGCTCCATGTTCGGGTATTCGGCGGCGAGGGTACTCCAGTCGGCCCGTTTGCCCAGACTGCGCAGCCATTCGCCACGCAGCCTCTCGGCCAGCCAGCTGCCGCTGTTGCGCCGCAGGAAGTCACGGATGCGGTCGGGGTCGACATCGCCGTTGTGGGTAACAAGGTTGGACAGCGCCCAGTACTCGGGATAGGAGTCGAGCACATGGCCGGTGGGTGGCGCATTCTGGGCGAGGCGATTGCGATCGCCGCTGCGCGCCGCGTCCTTGGCCAGCAGGATGCGTTCGTCACCCGGGTCACCGCCCGCCGGCAAGGCCATCCACAACACTGCCGCCAGCACCGTCCACACGCTATTCTTCATTACTTTTACGTTCCGCCAAAATGCCGTCGGAGAATAGCACAGTGAATTCGCCCTTCCCCCGTCCCGAAGCCGATTCCGGCGCCGAAATTGCTGCGCTGCGAAAAAACCTCCGGATCACCCGCATCGCGGCCCGTGAGGAACTCACCGACGCCGAGCGCAAAGTGCTCACCGCACGCATCGAAACGCACCTGGATGCCCTCATCGTCCGGCTTGCTCCAAGATGCCTGGCCTTCTGCTGGCCATGGCGCAGCGAAGTGAACCTGCTGCCATGGGTGAGCCGCTGGCTGGCTGCCGATCCGGCCCGCCGGGCAGCCTTGCCGGTGGTACGCAACCCGGGCCGGCCTATGGAATTCCTGAGCTGGACGCCCGCAGCGGTCATGGGCACCGACCACCACGGCATCCCGATCCCGGCCGATGGCGAACGCCTCGATCCGGATCTGATCCTGATACCGCTGAACGTCTTCGATGCAGCGGGCTACCGCCTCGGCTACGGCGGCGGCTATTTCGACCGCACGCTAGCCGCGCTGGACCCGCTACCGGTGTGCGTCGGCGTGGCTTTCGAGCTGGCCCGCACAGGAACTGTCTACCCCCAGCCCCATGACCAGCCGATGGACTGGCTCGTCACCGAAGCCGGAGCGGCAACGCGAACCCTCAGCGAGTAAGCGGACGCACGCCGGGCAACGGGCTGCCGAGAATCGCGGCACGAATCACATCGATGGCACCGCTGCGCGGGTAGGTGACTCGCCACGCCAGGGCAATGCGGCGAAAGGGTTCGGGCGCCTCGAAGGGACGCACGGTAAGCAGTGGATTGCCGTCGGGCAGCGGGTCGGCGGCACTGCTCGGCAACACGGTGATGCCGGCTCCGGTGGCCACCATGTGGCGGATGGTTTCGAGGGAGCTGCCTTCGAGGGTGCGCTGCAACCCCTCCCCGCTGCGGCACAGGGGACAGACTTCGAGCACCTGGTCGCGGAAGCAGTTGCCGGCCCCCAGCAGCAGCAGCGGCGCTTCGGCGAGTCGGGTAGCGGAAATCGACTCATCGCTCTCCCACGCATGCCCGGCGGGCATCAGCACCCGGAAGGGCTCGTCGTAGACGGCCTGGGTGACGATGCCCGGCTCCTCGAAGGGCAGTGCCACGACGATCACATCCAGATCACCGCGTTTGAGGGATTCAGCCAGCCGAGCCGTGTAGTTTTCCTGAATCAGCAGCGGCATCGACGGCGCCGCCGCATGGACCCGCGGAATCAGGTGCGGCAGCAGGTAGGGCCCGATGGTGTAAATCACGCCCAGCTTCAGGGGGCCGGCCAGCGGATCACGGCCGGCGGTGGCGAGCTCCTTGACCTGGCCCGCTTCGAGCAGCACCTTTTCGGCCTGGGCGACGATGCGCGCACCGATATCGGTGATCTTTACGTCAGCCGCGCTGCGCTCGAAGAGCGTCACCGCCAGTTCGTCCTCGAGCTTCTTGATGGCCACGGAAAGCGTCGGCTGGCTGACATTGCAGCGTTCAGCTGCATGCCCGAAGTGCCGCTCACGGGCCAGCGCAACCAAGTAGCGAAGATCGGTAAGCGTCATCGGTAGCACCCGCAGGAACGATAGTGATTAACTATACAACGCGGTAGCAAAAATCGGCACATTCCCGTCGTTCGCTGTTTTCCTCAGCCCTCTTGCAAGTGCCAGGATCGCCCCCAGTTTTGTAAGGGTTTGTTCAGGCAAGGAACAGGACGCCAAGGATGGCGTCGATAGTTCGGTGCAAAACAGGAGTTACACATGAAACCTGCCGTCTTTCGGTCGACCCTCGCCTTTTCCGCCATCGTCCTGGCCCTTTCCGGTTGCCTGCAGGACGGCGGAGCCATCTCCCCCTCTCACGCCGGCAACGCCAGCGTGGTGCCGCCCGCCGTCGCCCCTGCAGCGCCGCCGGTCACGGCCAACCGCTACGCCCTGCCCGATTTCTCGGGGCTGGTCGAACAGGTGGGCCCGGCGGTGGTAAACATCAGCGTTACCCAGAAGCGCTCCCGACCGGGCGCCACTTCCGGGGAGGACCCTTTCGCTGGCGATCCCTTCTATGACCTGCTGCGCCGCTTCGGCATACCTGTTCCCGGCATGCCGGGCAACGGCAATGGCGGAGGCAACCGCCTCCCCGAGCAGATCCAGCAAGGGGTCGGGTCGGGCTTCATTGTCAGCGCAGACGGTTTTGTCCTGACCAATGCCCACGTTGTAGATGGGGCCACCGAGGTCACCGTCCGGCTCACCGACAAGCGCGAATTCAAGGCCAAGGTGGTCGGCACCGACAAGCGCACCGACGTGGCCCTGCTGAAGATCGACGCCACCGGTCTGCCGGCAGTCAAAACCGGCGACGCGGAGCACAGCAAGGTCGGCGAATGGGTCGTTGCCATGGGCTCGCCCTTCGGCTTCGACAACACCGTGACTGCCGGCATCATCAGCGCCAAAGCGCGACGCCTGCCGGACGAGACTTACGTGCCCTTCATCCAGACCGACGTAGCGATCAATCCGGGCAACTCCGGCGGTCCGCTATTCAACCTGGCGGGCGAAGTCATCGGTATCAACTCGCAGATCTATTCGCGCTCCGGCGGCTTCATGGGCATCTCCTTTGCGATTCCCATTGACGTCGCCATGACGGTGAAGGATCAGTTGCAGAAGTACGGCAAGGTCTCCCGCGGCCGCCTCGGCGTGACGATTCAGGGGCTGGATGCCGAACTTGCCCAGAACTTCGGCCTCGACAAGCCTGTCGGCGCACTGGTTGCCAACGTGGAGAGCGGTTCTCCGGCCGAGAAGGCGGGCCTGCGGAGCGGCGACGTGGTGCTCGGCGTAAATGGCCAGAAGGTCGCCGACTCCGCCGATCTGCCACGCATCATCGGTGACCAGAAGCCTGGTAGCGCGGTACGGCTGTCGATCTGGCGCGAGCGCAAAGCCCGTGACATCAACGTGACCCTTGGCGAACAAGCCAGCGAGAAAACCCTCGCCGCCGGCCCAGAGCGCAAGGGCAGCGACAGTGCCAGCGGCAAGCTGGGCCTCACGGGACGCGCCCTCACGGCCCAGGAAGCAGCCCGCCTCGGGGTTCCCGGCGGGGTGCTGGTGGAGAACGCCAGCGGCCCTTCGGCCAAGGCCGGGCTTCAGCCTGGCGACGTGATCCTGGGCCTCAACAACCAGGCCATTACCAGCATCGAGCAGTTCCGCAAACTCCTCGACGCGGCAGGCAATCGCTACGCCCTGCTCGTCCAGCGCGGTGACAGCCGGATCTTCGTGGCGGTTCGCATCAACTAAGAACGCATAAGCCTGTGCTTGCAGCATGAAGCACAGGCTTATGCAATTAACAACGAAATAATTCACAACATCAGCTGCCAAGATTACACAGTAGAGCTTCGACAGGATCGTTATAATCGGGCGAAAAACGGGGTTAGAAGTCGAGGGGGGCCCCGTCTCCACTCATAATAAAAAAGTCACCCGATGTCCTTGCTGCTGCCCGGGCAGACTCTGCTTGTTGTTCTTGCGAGTCTCCTGCCGATTCACGCCGCCCTTGGTGCCGACCCATTTGGGGCAGACGGTGCAGAAGCCCTTTTTTTCGAAGACCTCCCGACTGTTCTATCAGCTTCGCGCCTACCCCAGGTTCTCAACGAAGCACCCGGAGCAGTCACAATCCTTGACCACGAACTGATTCGCGCCACCGGCTACCGGGATGTAGCCCGTCTGTTGCGTCTGGTGCCGGGGATGCAGATCGGTCAGGAGCGCGGACACTCCCAGTGGGTTACCTACCATGGCCTGAGCGGCGACAACCCGGCCGAAATCCAGGTGCTCATCGACGGCCGAGCCGTCAGCTTCTTTGCCGGCGTCGACTGGTCTGCCCTCCCGCTGACCGTAGAGGAAATCGAGCGGATCGAAGTAGTCCGAGGCACCAACTCCAACGCCTACGGCGCAAATGCATTTCTTGGCGTGGTCAATATCATCACCCGCCACAGCCACCAGGACAGGCGCACCTCGGCCCAGACCGGCATCGGAACACGCGGCATCGCCGACCTCCAGGCCAGCTGGAGCGGCGGCAGCGACGGACTGGGCGTACGCGTCTCGGCTGCCCAGAGTCGTGACAATGGCTTCTCCGGCCTGCGTGACTCCCACCACACCCAGATCCTCAGCCTGCGCAGCGATTACCGCCTCAACGCCCGGGACGAACTGACCCTGCGCGCCGGCTATAACCGCATCGAACGCGACGCGGGCTATCCGGACTCGATATTCGGCAACAATGCCGAGCGGGCCACCAGCAACGAAACGAACACGGTACACCTAACCTGGCGCCGAATCCTCGAGAACGACGAGGAGTGGCTGGTCAGCCTGTATCAGACCCACCAGGTCGGCTACGAGCAGTGGATAGCCAGCGCCCCGGCCTACCCCGCCGTTCCGCTCAACCGCAACCACACCGGTGACCGCATCAACGGCGAACTCCAGCATCGCTCTGCCCTCAACCCGCAGGCAAGACTCGTATGGGGACTGGAGGGGAGGCGCGACTCGAATGACGCGCCTTTCTTCTTCGCCAATGGCAAACCACCCGTCGACTTCCAGTACCGCGCCTTTGCCAACCTCGATTGGCGCCTCAGCCCGACCTGGCAGCTCAACCTGGGCGGTCTACTGGAAAAAAACAGCAGCCTCGCTGCCCAGTTCATTCCCCGCGCCTTTGTAAATTGGCAAGCCAGCTCGAGCGATACCTTCCGGGCCGGCTACGCCCGCGCCCGACAGCCGCGCGACGTCTTTTACAACAGCGGCGACATACGCGTGTACGACCCCAAGTCCGGCACACTCATCGCTTGGCCCTACATCAACAATCCACACATGCGAACGCCTCAGGTGGATACCGTCGAAGTGGGCTACCTCGGCCGTTTCCGCACCCTCGACGCCACCCTCGATGTCCGCGTTTTCAACGAACGGATCACCGATTTCGTCATCCGCCAGACCATCACGTCGCCGGTCGGCACTCTACCTCTCCCGCTGCCCATTTCGCAGTACGTCAATCTGTCCCAGCCGGTGACCCTGCGCGGCATCGAATACCAGTGGCGTGCCAAGCCCTGGAAAGGGGGCGAAGTGCTGTTCAGCCATACCCTCATCGACCGCCACATCGACAATCCGCAGATCGCCAAACGCACCTCACCCTATTCGGGCAGCCTGACCTGGCTGCAGAATTACGGACAGGGCTGGAAGAGCACCGCCAGCCTGCTGCGCATGGGGCCGCTGGCCGGCGGCTACGGCTATGTGCCGAACTACGACTACGTCTCGCGCCCTTACACCACCCTCGACCTGCGCGTGGCACGCAACTTTCACTTCGAGGGCCACAAGATGGAAGCCGCCATCAACGGGATCAACCTGGGTGCCCGTCACCAGGAAATCACCGACCGCTCCGAACAGGCGTTGCACCCCGGCCAGCCGGTGAATCGCACCTCCAGCATGGTCTGGCTGTCCCTCGCCATCGAGATCTAGCCAGACCCGCCAGCCCCGCTATCAGGGGGAATCCGCACCGACCGTCTTGCGGATGAACACAGCCCTCTGGACCTCGGTAACCCATACCAGCCCATCACCGGTCTGCCCGGTACTCGCCACCCCGACAATATGGTCGACCAGGACATCGACCAGTTCGTCCGGCGTGATGATCTCGACCCGTACCTTGTCGGTGAAGTCCGTCAGTTCCTCCTTGATGGTGTGCGGTGCGTGGCGAGCCGTGGAGCCGCAACCCACCGCCCGGGTGATGGTCATGCCCGGGAAACCGGGGACAGCCCGCAGCACTTCCCGCAGGCGGGGCAGTTTCTGCGGGCGGATGACAGCGTGAATTTCCTTCATATGCATTCCTTCGTTCAAGCTTCGTACGGCGTATCGTCAAACCACTTGTACAGCGTCGGCAGCACCACCAGCGTCAGCAGGGTCGAGGTGATCAAACCGCCAATCACCACGATGGCCAGCGGCCGCTGCACCTCCGACCCCGGGCCGGTGGCGAACAGGAAGGGCACCAGCGCCAGCAAGGCCACGGTTGCCGTCATCATCACCGGCCGGAAGCGCAGGCTTGCCCCCTTCACCACCGCCTCGGCCAGCGGAATGCCCTCGGTACGCAGGCTGCGGATGTAACTCACCAGCACCACCCCGTTGAGCACCGCAATCCCCCACAGGGCGATGAAGCCCACCGAGGCCGGCACCGACAGGTATTCGCCGGTGACCAGCAGGCCGAGCACCCCGCCAACACTGGCAAAGGGCAGCACCAGAATGATCAGGCTGGCCAGCTTGAGCGACCCGAAGAGCAGGAAGAGCAGGAAGAAGATCGCCGCCACGGTGACCGGAATGATGATGGTCAAGTGCCCCATGGCCCGCTCCAGGTTCTGGAACTGGCCTCCCCACTCGAGATAGTAGCCATCCTTCAGCTCGACCTTGGCATCCACGGTCTTCTGCAGTTCGGCCACAAACCCCCCCAGATCGCGGTCCTTGACGTTGATCGCGACCACCACGCGACGCTTGGCGAGCTCGCGGGAGACCTGCGCGGGTCCGTCGACGACCTCGATCGTCGCCAGATTCTCCAGCGCCACCTGAACGCCGCCGGGAGCATTGACCAGGATGTTGCCGATCTTCTCGATATTGTTCCGATAGCTCTCGGGCAGACGCACCACCGACGCAAAACGACGCTCGCCTTCGTAGATCTCGGTGGCCTGCTTGCCGCCGATGGCCGCTTCGATCACATCATTCACATCCGACACATTGAGGCCGTGACGGGCAATGGCAGCGCGGTCGATCTCGATGGACAGATATTGCTGACCGGTGACCCGCTCGACGCGGATATCGGTAGCGCCGGTCACGCCGGCAGCCACCCGGGCAATCTCGTCGGCCTTCTTCTTGAGTACGTCCAGATCGTCCCCGAAAACCTTCACGGCGACGTCCGAGCGCACCCCGGTGACCATCTCGTCCACGCGGTCGGAAATCGGCTGGGCCATCACCACCTGGGCGCCAGGCAGCACCTTCAGCTTATCGCGCATGGCGTCGGCGATGGTGTCCTGGGTCCACCCCGCCGGCCACTCGCTGCGCGGCTTCAGGCTGACGATGGGGGTCGACTCGTTCTGGCCCTGCGGGTCGGCCGGCGACTCGCCACGGCCAACGCCGGAGATCGCCGACTTGACGCCAGGCACCTCCATGACCAGCTTCATGGCCTGCATTTCCATCTTGATGGATTCTTCCAGCGAGATGTTGGGCACCCGGTTGATACCCGGCACGATGGAGCCTTCCTTCATCTCGGGGATGAAGGCGGTGCCGAGCAGCGGGAACAGACCCAGAGTGACGATCAGCAGCACCACACCGCCGACCACCGTCTTGCGACTGTTGCCCACCGACCAGTGAAGCATCTTCAGATAAGGCGCCTTGATTTTGGCGACCAGCCAGGTGTCGTGCTCGGCGCCGCCCTTCAGCAGATAGGACGACAGCACCGGCGTCAGCGTCAGCGACAGGAACAGGGACACCGCCAACGCGATGGCGATGGTGTAGGCCAGCGGCGCGAACATCTTGCCTTCCATGCCCTGCAGGGTCATCAAGGGCAGGAACACCAGGATGATGATGCCTACCCCGAAGATCACCGGCGTGGCCACTTCCTTGACCGCGTCGAAGATGATCCGCGCCTTGCTCTCGCCCCGCTCTGCCGCATGCCCGAGGCGGCCGAAGGCGTTTTCGACCACCACCACCGAACCGTCCACCATCAGACCGATGGCAATCGCCAGACCGCCCAGCGACATCAGGTTGGCCGAAATGCCGTAATGGTTCATGGCCATGAAGGTGATCAAGGGCGTGAGCACCAGCGTGGCCACCACGATCAGGCTCGACCGCACATCGCCGAGGAACAGGAAGAGCACCACCACCACCAGCGCGATCCCCTCCAGCAACACCTTGATGACCGTCCACAGGGCCGCATCCACCAGTTCGGAGCGGTCGTAGTAGGGCACGATCTTCAAACCGTCTGGGAGCATGCCCTTGTCGTTGATCTCGGCCACCCGCGTCTTTATGCGGCTGACCACTTCCTTCGCGTTGCCGCCACGCAGCATCATGACGATGCCGCCCACCGACTCGGTGACACCGTTCTTCACCACCGCGCCCTGACGCACCTCATGGCCAAAAGTCACCTCGGCCACGTCGCGCACATACACCGGCGTACCGCCGACCTCCTTCAACACGATGGCGCCGATGTCGGCCAGGCTCTTCACCAGACCCACGCCGCGAATCAAGTACTGCTCGGCGTACTGGGGCAGGATGCCGCCGCCGGAGTTGGCGTTGTTGCGCGCCACCGCCTCGTACACATCACGCACGCTGAGGTGGTAGTGGCGCAGGCGATCCGGATTCACCAGCACCTGGTACTGACGCGTGTAACCGCCCTGCGAATTGATCTCGGCAACCCCTGAGATCGAACGCAGCAGGGGGCGCACCACCCAGTCCTGCGCAATGCGCCGCTCGGTCAGCTCCTTTTCGGTGAGCTTGCGGTCACCGTCGTCCGGGTGATCGAGGGTGTACTGATAAACCTCGCCCAGACCGGTGGACACCGGGCCGAGCACCGGCACCACGCCTTGCGGCATGCGGCTGCCGGCCTCCAGCAGGCGCTCCATCACCAGCTGGCGGGCAAAATACACATCGGTAGCGTCAGTAAACACCAGGGTGATCAACGACAGGCCGGGCTTGTTGAGGGAGCGCATTTCCTCCAGCCCGGGCAAGCCGGTCATGGAGATTTCCAGCGGCACCGTGACGAAGCGCTCGACCTCTTCAGGCGAGCGCCCCTTCGCCTCGGTGGCAATCTGGACCTGCACGTTGGTCACGTCGGGAAAGGCATCCACCGACAGCTGGCGCGCCGCGTTGATGCCGAAAACAAACAGCACCACGGCGATCACCACGACCACCAGGCGCTGCTGCAGGGCTGTACGGACAAGGGATTCGATCATGGCCTGTCCTTATTCCAGCTCTTTGCGCTTACGCTCGTTGTTCAGGTGGAAAGCCCCTGAAACCAGAACGCGCTGCTCGGCCTTGATGCCGGACAGCACGGCACGCTTGCCGTCCATGTCCGGACCGAGGCGCACCGGCGTGAGCCGGAACTGCTTCGGGCCAACCTCAACGAAGACCTTGTCGGCATCGCCGTCGCGCACCACCGCCTGGGCCGGCAGCACGATGCGCTCCACCGGCGCCGCCTGGATCAGCATGGTGGCGAGCATTGCCGGCTTGAGTTGGCGACTGACGTTATCGACCACACTGCGCACGGCGATCGTGCGGGTTTCCGGGTTGACCGTGTCGGCCACGTAAATCAGCTTGCCGGTCAGGCGTGAGCCCAGCGCCGGCACTTCGATATCCACGTTCTGGCCGGCCCTGACCAGTGCGGCCTGCTGCTCCGGCACCTCGGCGGTCACCCACACGCGGGACAAATCGGCCACGACGTAAAGCGCATCGGCCGGCTGGACCACCTGGCCTTGGGCCACCTGGCGCTCCACCACCGTCCCGGCCATGGTCGACACCACCGACGTGACCGAGTTGATTCCGCCCGAATTGCTCAGCTTGCTGATTGCCCCCGACGACATGCCGAGCACGCGCAGCTGGTCGGCGGCACCGCGCTGCTCGGCGGCGGCAATCGACAGCTCGCTCTCGCGACGCTGCAGTTCAGCCTTGCCGATGACGTCGGCAGCAAACAGCTGGCGTGCCCGCTCAACGCTGCGCGCCTGCAGGTCGGCCTGCGCGCGGGCCTTCAGGTAGGTCAGCTGGGCCTGACCCAGCTCGGTACTGTTGATCACCGCGAGCGAGTCGCCCATCTTCACCTGCTGGCCAAGGTGGGCCTGGATCTCGATGACCCGGCCGGTCACCGAGGCGCCGATGCGGGTGACCCTCTGCTCGTCGAAGTCCACCTTGCCGGCCACGCGCAGTGTGTCGGATACCGCCGTGGCGCCGGCAGGCATGACCTTGATCTCGGCGCCGAAGTCGGCAGGCACGGTCACCAGGTTCACATCCGGCGGCGCCACCTTCATTTCGGCACCGGTGCCCTCGCTAAGGGTGGTGAGACCGGGCTCGGTCGTGCTGGCCTTGCCGGCCGGGTTGGTAGAATCCTTGCAGCCGGCAAGGGCGAGAACGGCCGTTAGCACGGCCAGGGTAGTCAGTCGTAGCTTCATGGGAGCAATCCGGATCATTGGGTGGCGCGCAGGCGCTCGATATCGATGACTGCCAGCTGCAATTCGTAGCGGGCGGCGATGAGTTCATTACGGGCAGCACGGAAGACCCGCTGGGCATCCAGGTAATCGAGGATGCCGCGCTCGCCGAAGCGGTAAGCCGCTTCGGCGACCTTCAGGGCCGCCTCGGCGGCGCGCAGAATGCCGTTCTCGAGGGCGCTCACCTGGGTGCGGGCGATTTCGTACTGTCCGTAGGCGCCTTCCAGCGCCTGCATCAGCGCCAGTTCCTGGCCGGCCCGTTCGCTACGGCTCCGGGCCAGCAGTGCGCCGGCCTCGGCAATCGGCCCCTGGCGACGGTCCCACAGCGGCACGCTGAGCATCACGCCGATACGGCTGTCACGCGTTTCGCTATCGCGGTCCTCGGCTACCTTGAGGGCCAGCTCGGGGTACCGACGCAGGCGCTCCAGTTCAAGCTGGCGTTCGGCGCGCCGCACTTCGGCCTGGCTGCGCGCCAGGTCGGGGTTGCGGGCCAGCACTTCGGCACGCAGATCCTCGAGGGCCGGCACAACCGGAGTGCGCGTCAGGGAACCATCCACCTCGAATTCGGCGGGCAAGCCGGAACCCACCAGCGCGCGCAGCCCGGCACGGGCCTGGGCCACGCGCAGCACGGCACTCTCGGCCGACTTCTGGGCGTTGAGCAGTTCGGTATCGGCCTTGATCAGCTCGTAACGGGGTGACTCGCCGGTTTCCACACGCACCGCCACCTTGCTGCGGATCTGTTCAGCGAGACTGAGGTCTTCCCCGCTTGCCCGCACTTCGGCCTGGCGACGCAGGAGTTCGAAGAAGCGCTGCTCAAGGCGGGCCAGCAAGTCGTTCTCGAAGCCGCGACGCTCGGCCTGACGGGCATCCAGTCCGAAACCGGCGGCATCAAGGCGTGCCTCGCGCTGCCACGGGTTGTCGAGACGCTGGGTGATGGCCAGACTCTGGGCACCACCGGTGCTGGCACCAGGCACCCGGGCATGGGTGCGGCCGGCAAGAAACTCCACTTCCGGATTCGGGTAGGCGCCGGCACTGACGACCTGCGCCCGGCCTACATCGACCAGCGCACGCGCCGCTTCAAGAGATGGGTGAGAGGCACGCGCCGCATCGCGGAGGGCCTGGAGCGTGTATGACGGGGCGACTGTGGGCGGGGCCGACAGCGCAGGGACAGCCGCCAACAAAAGGGCGGCGGCCACAAGTGATTGCCTGAGCATGGGTATCCTTCAGCGATTCGACGACGCTGTTTTCGTTTCTGGGGAACGGATGACTGGCATGCGCCAGTCAAGGACGGGCGTCGCCCGATCGGGCGACGTGCTCAGGCGCGCCTTGGAGGCGGAGAAGTGATCGGCAGGCAAACCGACCGCAAGGCCGGGCGGAGACCTGTGGAGGCCACCTCGGGCATGGCCGTAAGAACGGGAAGGGAGGTGCTCACCAGAACCTGGAAATCCTGGATATCGGGGCTGTCGAGGTCGACGACACTATCGGTGGCCTCGTCGACGGACTGGACGAAGTCGCCCAATTCCGACACATAGACTTCTGTGTCATCCGCAAAGGAGGCGCCCGCCCACATGAGGACGAGGCAGGCCAGAACGAGATAGAGGCTTCGACGGATCAGTTGCATTGCAGCATTCAAGACCGGGGCGACCACCAGGAAGTTCCGCCCTGCTGACAAAAAACGCAGGCGGCGGGCAGCAGGCTGCGTGTCTATAATCGCACCTTTTCCGCTTTTGTCCCAAATCATGCTGCGTCGCATCATTCTTCTCGTCCTGCTCCTCCCGTCTCTTGTCTTTGCCCAGATGACGCCCCCGACCGTTGCCGCCAAGGCCTGGCTGCTGCTCGACGTCGGCTCGGGTCAGGTGCTCACCGCAGAAAAGCCGGATGAGCGCATCGAACCCGCCTCGCTGACCAAGCTGATGACCGCCTACCTCACCTTCGCGGCCATCAAGAACAAGACGATCTCCCTCGACCAGACCGTTCCCGTGTCGGAAAAGGCCTGGAAGGTCAGCGGCTCCAAGATGTTCATCGAACCACTCAAGCCGGTGACCGTGAAGGAGCTGATCCACGGCATGATCATCCAGTCGGGCAACGACGCCTGTGTCGCGCTGGCCGAAGCCATCGCCGGCTCCGAAGAGAACTTCGTCCAGCTGATGAACAAGGAAGCCACCCGCCTCGGCCTGAAGAACACCCACTTCGAGAACGCCACCGGCTTGCCCCACCCGTCGCACCTGGCCTCCGTGGCGGATCTGGCCGCCCTGGCAACCGCCATCATTCGCGACTTCCCCGAGTTCTACCCGATCTATTCCATCAAGGAATACACCTACAACAAGATCAGGCAGCCCAACCGCAACCGCCTGCTGTTCACCGACCCCACTGTCGACGGCGTCAAGACCGGCCACACCGACAGCGCCGGCTACTGCCTGATCGCTTCTGCCAAGCGCAATGATCGCCGGCTGGTGTCCGTGGTAGTGGGCACCACCAGCGACAGCGTGCGCGCTCAAGAGTCGCAGAAGCTGCTCAACTGGGGCTACCTGGCTTTCGACACGGTCAAGGTTTATAGCGCCAACCAGGCGGTGAACGAGTTCCGCATCTGGAAGGGCGCCGAAAACACCGTAAAGGCCGGTTTCCTGAACGATTTCATGCTCTCGCTGCCTAAAGGCGATGCAGAAAAGCTGAAGGCCAACGTGGTCAGTCAGCAGCCCCTGCTGGCCCCGGTGACCAAAGGTCAGCCAATCGGCACCCTTCAGCTCAGCCTGGATGGCAAGCCGGTTGGCGATTACCCCATCGTGGCCCTCGAGGAGGTGCCCCAGGCCGGCTGGTTCGGCCGCATGTGGGACGCCATTCGCCTGTGGTTCAAGAGCCTGTAAGGAAAAACGGATGACCCAAGAAGAGCGCGTGACCCTGCTGGAGTTTCCCTGCGAATTCCCCATCAAGATCATGGGCGCGCACGTCGATGGTTTCCCCCAGATGGTGCTTGACGTGGTGCTCACCCACGCGCCCGACTTTGACGCCAATGCCATGCAGACGCGCCCGTCTGCCCAGGGTAACTACCTGGCCATCACCTGCACGCTCACCGCCACCTCCCAGGCTCAGCTCGACGCGCTGTACCGCGAGCTGTCGTCGCACCCGATGGTAAAGGTCGTCCTGTGATCGTCCGCCACCTGGGCCTCGTGCCCTACGAGCCCACCTGGCGCGCGATGCAGGAATTCACCACCGTTCGCGACGCGTCCACGCCGGACGAGCTGTGGCTCGTCCAGCACCCGCCCGTCTATACCCTCGGCCAGGCCGGCAAGCCGGAACATCTGCTGCAAGCCACCGAGATCCCGCTGGTCAAGATCGACCGGGGCGGCCAGATCACCTACCACGGACCCGGGCAGGTGGTGGCCTACCTGCTCCTCGATCTGCACCGCCGCCACCTCAAGGTGCGTGAAATGGTGACCCTGCTCGAACAATCGCTGATCGACTGCATCGCCGACTTCGGCCTCGACGCCGAGCGCAAGGACGGTGCGCCGGGCGTTTACATCGCCGGCGAAAAAGTCGCGGCACTGGGACTCCGCGTCAGAAACGGCTGCAGCTACCACGGACTGTCCCTCAACGTCGATATGGACTTGACACCATTTACGTGGATCAACCCGTGCGGCTATAGTGGGCTCAAGACCATACAACTCAAGGATTTCGGTGTGACTGAAGGACCCGATGAAGTCGCGGCAAGACTTCTCGGCCACCTCCAGCGGCATTTCCCCGAAGTTCTCCCCACCGCCTGACCAAAGGACGACAGACCATGGACTCACCCGCCCGCAAGCAACGTGGTGCCGAGAAGACCGCCCGCATCCCCATCAAGATCGTGCCCGCCGAGCGCCTCAAGAAGCCGGAATGGATCCGCATCAAGCTGGGCGCCGGCATCGAAGTCGAGCGCTTCAACGAAATCAAGGACACCCTGCGCGAGCACAAGCTGCACACCGTCTGCGAAGAAGCCTCGTGCCCGAACATCCACGAGTGCTTCGGCAAGGGCACGGCCACCTTCATGATCATGGGTGACATCTGCACCCGCCGCTGCCCCTTCTGCGATGTCGGTCACGGCCGTCCCGAGCCGCTCAACACGGACGAACCGGCCAACCTCGCCAAGACCATCGCGGCGATGCGCCTCAACTATGTGGTGATCACCAGCGTCGACCGCGACGACCTGCGCGACGGCGGCGCCGAGCACTTCGTGCAGTGCATCAGCGCCACCCGCGAAGCCTCGCCGAAGACCTCCATCGAAGTGCTGGTGCCCGACTTTCGCGGCCGCATGGAGGTGGCCCTCGACATCTTCGACCAGGCTCCGCCGGACGTGATGAACCACAACCTCGAAACCGTCCCGCGCCTCTACAAGCAGGCCCGCCCGGGTTCCGACTACGCCTACTCGCTGGAACTTCTCAAGCAGTTCAAGGCGCGCCACCCCGAGGTTTCCACCAAGTCCGGCCTGATGGTCGGCCTCGGCGAAACCGATGACGAAATCCTCGAAGTGATGCGCGACATGCGTGCCCACAACGTCGACATGCTGACCATCGGCCAATACCTGCAACCCTCCGGTGGCCACCTGCCGGTGCTGCGCTACGTGCATCCGGACACCTTCAAGATGTTCGAAACCGAAGCGCTCAAGATGGGCTTCAAGAACGCCGCCTGCGGCCCGATGGTGCGCTCCAGCTACTGGGCCGACCAGCAAGCGCATGGCGCCGGCGTGTCCGACAAGGTGTAAATCCAGCCGAAGCGCAGCCACACTCCGCGCCGCGCCCAGCACCTTCCGCCCCGCATTCGTGGGGCGGTTTCATTTCAGGGTTGCCGTCGTACTCCCGGCGCACCCTGGCAGTGCAGCCTCCCTTCGCATGCACCACCCCGGCCTGCCAATCCGCCCTTGCAGGCTGGAAAACGGCCCATTCCCGGCCGATTCACCATGGAACGATTATTGCAGCGCAACAGGGATATCGCTAAAGGAGTATTGACATGGCCGCGAACTGCACCTGGGATTCCATGGATGTCCACCTGTTGCGCGTACTGGCTGCCCTGCTGACCGAATGCAGCGTGAGCAAGGCCGCCCGGCGGCTCAACCAGTCGCAGCCGGCCATCAGCACTGCGCTGCGCCGCCTGCGTGACATTACCGGTGACCAGTTGCTGGTGCGCAGCCGCAACGGCATGACGCCCACCGAACGGGGCGCCGGGCTGCTCGAACCGGTCAAGCTCGCCCTGCAGCAAATCGAGGCGATTGCCGTGCGCCAGGTGAAATTCGACGCCGGCAGCTCGCGTCGCATCTTCAACATTGCCACCCCGGATTACCTCAACGCCGTGCTGCTCGGCGAAATCTGCGGCCGCCTGCGCAAGATGGCACCGCATTCGCAGGTCGCCTTCCACTCCCTCGGTCCGGACTACGATTATGCGCTGGCGCTGGAAAACGGCGATCTCGACGTCGTGATCGGCAACTGGCCTCAGCCGCCCGAAAATCTGCGCATCGCCCCGCTCTTTGATGACGAGGTGGTGTGCATCATGCGCAAGGGTCACCCGCTGGCCGGACGCAAGCTATCTACGCATGAATACCTGGCCGCCGAACACCTGGTACCCACGCCCTACGCCGTCGGCCAGCGCGGCGTGATCGACCTGCACCTGGCACGCGAGCGCCTCAAGCGTAACGTGGTCGCCTACGTGCCCTACTTCGGCCTGGTGCCCTACCTGCTGCTGGAAACCGACATGGTCTTCTCGAGCCCGCGGATCTTTGCCGAACACTGCGCACGCATGATGCCGATGGCCGTGTCGGAAGCACCCATCGAGTTTCCGAAGATGAGCTTCTACCTCCTGTGGCACGACCGCAGCCATTACGAAGAGGAATGCCGCTGGTTCCGCGAGCAGATCATCTCGGTGGTGCGCAACTCGCCGGCCATCAAGGCAGCCCAGCCGTCCATGGCCGGGAGTCCGGCCCTGACAATGACCTCGCCACTACTCGTCGCCGTCTAGGCTCCCCGGTTCAGTGATCGAGCCGGCTGTGCGCTTCCATCGCGTCGGCCGCATTGGGCGCGACGATGGCAAGTCGCTGCATGCGCCGGTACAGCGTCGAGCGGGACACGCCGACCGCCTCTGCGGCAGCCGAAATGTTCCAGTGGCAGCGCCGCAGTTCGGCCAGAATCTCCTCGCGCTCGTCCCTCGCCGCAGCGCGGACAACAGACCGTAACGGCACCTCGGCATTCAGCGACAGCCCGACCCCGGCCAGGACGGGCGCGGTGACGTTCTCCGGAAAGTGCGCCAGAGCCAGCGCATTGGTATCGCACACCGCCACCGCAAAACGCAAGGCATTGCGCAGCTCGCGGATGTTGCCCGGCCAGGTATGGGCCGCCAGTTGTTCCAGCACCTCGTCAGGCAGCTCGGGATCCCGCCCGGCGCTGGCCCGTTCCTCATCAAGCACCTGGCGGATCACCTCGCGCCGGTCGGAGCGCTCGCGCAAGGCCGGCAGGCGGAACACCGCCGCATTGAGGCGGTAGTACAGGTCCTCGCGGAACAGCCCGGCCCGCACCATCGATGCCAAATCCCGGTGGGTTGCACACACCACGTTGAGATCCACCTTCTCGGGCTCGGAAGCCCCCAGCGCCACCACTTCACCTTCGGCGAGCACACGCAGCAGGCGCGTCTGCAGCGACAAGGGCATGTCGCCGATCTCGTCGAGGAAAAGCGTTCCGCCACTGGCCTGCTGGACCTTGCCCTTAGCACCCTTTACCTTGGCGCCGGTGAAAGCGCCTTCCTTGTATCCGAAGAGTTCGCTCTCGATCAGGCTCTCGGGAATGGCCGCACAGTTGAGCGCCACAAAAGGCTTGTCGCAACGCTGGCTGTGACCGTGAATGGCCTTGGCAAAGGCCTCCTTGCCTGAACCTGTCTCGCCGAGCAGCAGGATGGTGAGCTTGCGGTCCACTACCCGCTTGACCCGCTCGATACTCTCCAGCACCCGTGGATCTTCGGCGGCCAGAGCGTCGAAACCACGCCGCACCGACGCCGCCGGACGCGGCATCGAATCACGCACCGGCGCCCGCAGCTGGGCCTCGAAGAGCAGGCCGTTGGCCAGGCAGCGCAGCGGGATCGGGGCACCCGGCCGTTCATGGGCACGCCTGACGAGCGCCTCGGCCGACTGATCGAACAGATCTTCGAGGCGCCGCGACGGCAGTACCGCACCGGCAAATAGCCCGGCCCGCAGGCGCCGGCTGACGGCGAGGATCTGCCCGCCATCATCAAAGGCCAGAAAGTGCACCTCGCCGAGGCTCCAGCAATCGCCCGGCGCACTGATCGACAGGATCCACGCCGACTTGCAGGCCTCGACGAACAGCGCGTTCTCGATGGCCAGCGCATTCTGCTGCACCAGGCGATACACCACCGCCTGGCTGTTGCGGTTCTCCGGCGCGGCAAAAGCCGAGGCATTGAGCACACCCACCAGCTCGTCCTCGGGCCCGAACACCGGCGCCGCACTGCAGGTAATGCCATTGTTGTAATTGCGGAAGTGCTCCTCGCGGTGAACGAGGATTGGCGCACGATCGACGATGGCCGTGCCTACACCGCAGGTGCCCTCCTCCCCTTCCGACCAGCATGCCCCGAGGATGAAGCCACGCCGCCGGAACTCCCCGTCGAGGCTCGGGTTGCCGCGAAAGTCCACCGTCGCGCCCTGCCCGTTGGTGAGCAGCACGCAATACCCCGAATCACGCACCTGATCGTGCAGGCGCGTCACGCCCAGCTGGGCAATGCGCAGGAAGGACGACATGCGCTCGCGCACGTCGCGGCATTCGCCGGCAGACAGCACCCGGGCTTTGGCGCGGGTATCCGGATCGATGCGATAACTCTCCTCCGAACGGCGCCACGACTCCCTCAGGCGCGCCTCATTGGAAAGAAGACTCAAGGCCCCTCCGCCCAAATACCCCTCCGCCAGACTATCAACAGGTCTGCCCCGCATAACACTCTCCTCGATGCCTCCAGCCCTTTGGTGCACGATTTCAACGATCTTTTCCCGCCGTCTATCGCACGTATTTGTGGATTGATGATAGCCCAAGAGGAATAAGGCCGCTAATAAAAAGCCGGGCTCCGGGAATACCCTGACAATTACCGCAACGCAGCATTCCAATTTTGACGGGAAATTGCAGCGGCGTGACACTACACCTGTTCCAGGTGCCGCTACACCTGTGGCGCGACAAATAGGCCCGCCTCGGAACAACAGAAAACCCGATTACATACAGAAACTTAAGACATATTCAATAAACCATCAAAAAGCATTGTTTTTAAAACATATTTATTTTACTCAATTCATAAAAGCAATACCTTTTCCCGTTGTGGCATACGCCTTGCCTTATAAGCCTGGCCACAAATCACCGCGCAGAAAAGGAAAATGAAAAATATTCCAAGCACAGCATGCACTGACGCCACGCCGGAGACCGTATCGTCACCCGATCGGCGGGAAGCGCTTAAAGTCACGTCCGCCATTCTCATTTGTGCCGGGATGGGATTCGCCAGACAGGCCCTTGCCAACGACGAAGCCAATTCCCACCCGAAGGTCGGCGACCAATTGGCCCGGGCCGACGGCGAAGGTCGCCCGACGGCCATGCGTTCGGCCGAAATACAGCCAAATACCAAACCCGTAGCGGCCTTTCCCCTCGATCCGGCCAGCGGCGCCATGCGCGACGGCAGCCGCCTCAACAAGGTCATCCTGATCCGCGTCGATCCGCAGGACCTGAGCCCCGATGTGCAGCCTTACGCAGCCGGCGGCGTGCTCGCCTATTCCTCGGTGTGTACGCACCAGGGCTGCGAGATCTCCGAGTGGGTACCCAAGGACCAGACCCTCATGTGCTACTGCCACTTCTCCAAGTTCTCGCCCGGACGGGCCGGCGAAGTGATGGCCGGCCCCGCCCCGCGCACCCTGCCGCTCCTGCCTCTGAAGGAGGTCGACGGCGTACTCGTCGTCGCCGGCCCCTTCAGCGCCCGGCCCGGCGTCGCCAAATCCACCTGATTTCCTGTCGCACCCGCCGTACCCACACCAATAAAGAAGGAGACATCCAGACATGAACACCCGACTCAAGGCGCTCTGCGCCGGGCTGGCCTTGCTGCCTGCCATCGCCACGGCCGCTCTGCCGGCCTATAGCCCCGTCACCGACGCCCGCCTGACCAA
>APMI01001604.1_pt1 | contig 37270 bp, 56 predicted proteins | sample 667938 | NCBI WGS metagenome assembly APMI01 (sample SAMN01084076, study PRJNA167559) | wastewater metagenome | biome: Wastewater | place: Denmark: Ejby Moelle, Odense | collected 2011-11-28
CCAGCTATAGGATCGCTGTTCGGCTTCCTCGGCGTCGCACCCATGATCGGTATCGAATATGGTATGGGGGATAAAACTAAACGTTTAAATAAACAAAGAATAAAAAAAGTGCAAAAAATGCACGAAACGCAACACAGATAAGCAATTGAGCGGATTTGTATATTTTTAAGAAATAAAACGAAACGTTTTTCAAGGTTCTTTTTGCTTCCATTCTACTTCCATTTAAGTAAGCCTTTTGACCAGCTTATTCAACTTTGCTTCCATTGCCGCCATTTCATCATCAAACCTATTTTCCAAATTTTGCAATTTTGAGTAATATTGGTCATGTATGTTGGGCATCTTCCAAGAGATGTATATTTCAGCTTCCCAAATGGTATTTATTTCATCTGCCTTTAAGTTGAAATTACCGTATGTAGCCTTGTCGGGATTGTCCGATGTAAGAACCAGAAAACCCTTATCTAACCTATTCCTTACACGTTTTAGGTATCCTTTGCCTTCCATATCAGATACAACATAAATCCTCTCATTTTTTTGGCTGACTTTAGACCACTCGGAACGGTCTAAAAGCCTTAAAATCATCTGGCTATCATCCTGTAAAGTTGGTGCCATTGACTGCCCTTTTACCCTTACAGCTAAATAAGTGGCATTTTTCTTTATTAAATGTGGTGGAATGCCCCATGCAGCAACGTTTTCAACATGTTCGGGGGCGTAAATACCACTACCAGCAGCTACGCTAATATCAGTTATAGGAATTAGCTTATTACCATAGTCATTTAAAGCTTCTCCCTCAACAGTAAAATGTACCTCTTGCTTGTACGGTTTAGCCTCTTTTTTGTCACTTGGGTGGACAGAAGGGTGGACAGTTAGGTGGACATTTTTGCTTTTTTCTTGATTCCCTTTTTTTTCATTTAGGTGTACATTGGATAAATCTTTTTCTATCAATTCAACTAAACTGACATTAAAAAAGTTACAAATTGTCAATAATATTGAAATGCTTGGCTCGTTTTTCCCATTCTCCCAATTTGACCACGTATTTCTTTTAAACCCAAGCCTATCTTGTATTTCAGACTGTTGTAAGTTATCCCTTTTTCTTAAAAAAGCTAGATTAGTTGCCAAATTTGTAACCATAGTGCAAAAATATTGCGTCCATTATTTGGACTTGTCAATTAAACGGACATAACTTTGTGTCTCCATAAGGGACGTATAAAGTTAATACAAAAGATGCACCAATGAGTAAAAAAAGAGACAGCAGGAAGGCTTCAATTGTAAAAGATACCGCCGATGTGATGGGGGTTTCTGAGCGGACAGTTTATAGAACGATAGAGGGGGCAAATGAAAATGAGCAGGTTTTTTCAACTTATATGTTTTTGCACGAAGGCAGGAACCTTCTTTTAGAAGCAGTCAAAAATGTGCTTCCACCATTAACTACAAAGTAAAAAACAACAACCCTTGAAACTGATTGATAACATTTTGTGGATTGAATACAGCGACTTCCTTCATTGCGGTTGGAAGGATGATACTGTAAAAAAAGCGAACCTACGCAATGGCAGTAAGTGGCAAATGATGGCTAACCCTGATGATAAAAGAAAGCCACTTGTAAAATTTGATACGCTGATTGATGACCATAAGGAGAAGATTAAAAAACAGTTTGGCAACCCTTATGATTACATCGCAAAAGAGCCAATAAAGAAACTGGTAGAGAAGGATTTTAAAGCAGAAAGCTTTTTTATGTCATTCAAAATTGATGACAACAAATCCCTACTGCCTGAGCATATTACCAAATACACTATTGCTGCAAGCTGGTTGAATATGCTTGTTAAAACAACTACTGAAAAATCATTTATCAAGAAAACATTGAACCTGCCACTTGATAGCTTTTGGATTCATGTATGCGACCTTATAAAGATTGAAAAAGTTGATTTGCCTACATCATATCAAAGGCTCAACAATAAAGTAAAGGAGTATGCGTCCAAAGGTTACGAGTGTTTGATAGACTGGCGTTTCGGTAACAAGCTGGCTGCAAAGATTGATGACAAAACTAGTGAGGACATGCTTTTCTCTTTGCTCAAACATGGCAACCAGTATGATGATGTGATGGTTTGTTTTATATACAATAAATGGGCATCAACAAATGGTTACAAAGAGGTAAAGCCCGGCATAATCGGTATTAAAAGAAAAGAATGGGAACCAGAATTAACCGCTTTGCGTGAAGGTTGGGACAGTTACAATTCCAAGTACATCAGGCAGGTAAAAGGCTTGCCAGCCAATACAATGATGCCGCTTAAAATGGTTGAGTGCGATGATTACAATCTGAACTACTACTACCAAAACAAGGAAGCGAAAGAAGAAACCAAATACATGCAACGCTATGTCAGTTACATAGTTGCTGACAGTAGCATAGGGCTGGTTTTGGGTAGCTGTTACAGGCAAGCGAAAGCACCAGTATTTGAAATGATTCGTATTGCATGGATTGATGCTATGTATTATATAAAGAGCCTTGCAAACGATGGCAACTGGTACATGCCTTATGAGGTCAAAGGTGACCATTGGAACAAATCGGCTGCTTTCCCATTCTTTAAAAGCATTGGCAAGTTTGTGCCACCAGCATTGAAGAACAAACAAGGTAGGGGATATATAGAACAGATGTTTGGTAGCACACATGCAGAGCGTGCAGAAAAGATGGCTGCACATAAGATACTCAACTACAATGGCCATAACATAACTGCTAAAACTAGGGGTGTAAATATTGAGGCTTTGAAGGCAAATGAAAAGAGCCGCCCAAAAGTTGGAGAAGAAGCTTGCGAGCAGATAGATAACTATTTCCTGTACATGCGTAAGATGCCAAGCTTTACTAAAAGCAACATGGAAGCCCCAAGCCGTGAAGCATTATGGTTGGAGAAATGGAACGCCATGCCAGCAGAAGAAAAGATACAGGTTGATGACATGCAGTTCCTGTCAATATTCGGAATCCCTAAAGGCAGGACAAACAAGATTACCAATAGAGGTATCGAGCCAGTAATAGCAGGTGTTAAATACAGTTATGATTTACCCAATTACGTAACAATGCAGCATTTGATTGGAAGTGACATAACCATTGTTTATGACCCTTACGACATGAGCCGTGTACTGGTTACAGACTTCAAAAACATTCGCTTCATAGCTAAGGAAGCAACATTGCAACCCCGTGGATTGGCATATGCATACAATGGCAGCAGGGCGGCTTTGAACATGGTTCTTGAAGAAAAGAAAGCACAGGTGGAACGTGTCAGCCAATTGGCAAATGACAGACAGATTGATGATGATTATTTGGATGTTGAAGCCTTGATGTTTGGCGGTATGATGCCAAAGGAAACATTGGCAATGGTTGAGCAGAAAGGTTTGGAATACAATAAACCAGCAACTGATGATTGGGAGAAAGCAAAGCTTACCTACTTAGAGACCAACACAAATTTTGACGAATACTTATAACCTTAAAAACAAGAACATGCAAGAAGAAAAACAATACTGGCAACGGGTTAAGACCGTTCAATTTATGGAAGGCATAAACCATTTGGAAAAGCTTTGGCGTAGGGGAAACAGTGGTATGCTCATTGCTCCAACTGGTGCAGGTAAAAGCGACCTTGTGAAAACCTTCTGCCAAAACAAAAAGATTACTTCTTTTAAAGTAACTGCCAGCAAAAGCCATAGGCTCATACATATACTGACTGAACTGCTTGCCCAAATGGGTGATGGCTTGGTAGAAAAAAGGGCTACCGAAAAAAGCAAGGTAGATGCCATCATCAACTATTTGAAGTCGGTAACTGTTAATGGTAAAAAGCCAATCATAATTATAGATGAAAGCGAGAACCTTGATATATCGGTTCTTAAAACTGTAAAGACCTTTTACGATGCACTAGTTGGTATCTGTGCCATTGTACTTATCGGAACACCCGAATTGACAGAGAAGATGCTTAACAAAATGAGTAGGCATCGTGGTGGCATTCCGCAACTCTACAGAAGGCTTAAAGTTGGCACCAAGACACTCACACCATTGAACAAATATGTACACTTCCCATTGTTTTTTGAAGCGTTGAAAATTGATGCTGTTGGCTTGCAGAAACTGCTACTTGAAAAAGCAGATAACTATGGCGAGTTGCACGATTACTTGGAACCTGTGCTACGTGAAGCTGATTTGACCAATACCAAATTGACAGAAGATTTTTTCAGGCTCTACCACGATATACCAAGAACAAAAACAGCATAAAACAATCAGCCATGCCAACAGCAACATTAGTACAACAGCATCAAAAGAAGGCACTTACTGCAAAGCAGGAGGTGTGCCGAATGCTTGGGATGAACGAGCAGGAATATGCGGAGCATCAGTATGCACAAGGCTTAAGCTACCTGCAATGGTACCTGCCTAATAATAGAAAAGGGCGTAGCATTCTTGAACGCTCAAAACTTTACTGGAACTGGTACAAGGTTATGTGGAACGCCCGTGAAGAAGTTTACCTGATGCACATTGGCGATATGCATGAAATGTTGCTGGATAAAAAGAAATGGTTGTACAGGGAGTTGCATGCTTCTTACAATGTGATAACCGATACAAAGCCACCATACCACGTAACAAGTGTTTTATTCAAGAAAGAAAAGGAGGTTGCCTATGAATGAAAATGAGCAAATGATTACTAGGAACATGCCTGTTATCGAAAGCATTATTTACAGGGCTGTAAATGACATAAGGCATCTTACTGGTTGCAGCGTAAAGCTGACTGTTAGCAATGTTGCCATAAACGAAAACGATACTGTTGATAGCCTCATAATTGATTGCTGCAATGTTTGGGATGTGACTTTGGAATATGTAATAAAAAGGAGCAGGAAAAGGGAAAGGGTGATGATGCGTAGGAGCCTTTGTTACTTGCTCAAAATAAAATACCCAAAGCTTGCCTTGAGAACCATTGCTGAAAAATTGCAGTTTGATGGGCATGAAAATGCACTGTACAACTATCAGGAAGCAATAAAGCACTTGCAAGTTGAGGATGCAGTTTTCCTTCAATATTTCGAACCCGTTAAACACTTAATCAGCTAATAAAATGAACCTACAAAAAAAATACACAACAGAATTAAAGCACGATATAGTTGAAGCATTGCACGCTGTAATCACAAAGCTTCTTACAAGCGACTATAACGATGATGATGACAAGCTTATGATGTGCAACCTAGCAGAAGTAAAGGACAGGCTCTACATTAAAATGGCTAAGTACCAGACCAAATACAAAATAACTTTTACATCATCACAGGCAATTGCTATAAGGTTAATGTTTACCAGTTTCCTAAGCAATTCAACAAACCAGTTGACCAATAAGCTGCATACCATCAGTACCGAAGTGCATAGATATTATTCAGAACCAAATTAACGAAACGATGATAACACAACCAGTATCTGCAACAGTTGCATTGTTTGAAATTGGAGTTTCCCTTATAGCAGTTGTATGCTTTTGGGTAATAACAATAAGGATTTTAGAAAACAAGCGTAAACAATTTTCCAAATATAAAAATCAATAAAATGGCAACACTTAGTAAAAGAGTAACAAAAAAAGTAATCAGCAATGTAACGCTGGAACAGGCACAGCAAGCAAGCGAACATTTCGCTAGCCAACGCAATAAGCTTGACAAGATTGAAGCCCAAATGAATGAAAAGATAAACAAGGTAAAAGCAGGTTATGCCGAAGAAATTACGGCTATCAAAGATAGCCTTGATGAACCGATGGAAACATTGGAAGTGTTCGCAACTGAACAGAAAACCAATTGGGGAAAAAAGAAAAGTATGGAACTGCTGCATACTACTGTTGGCTTTAGGACTGGCAACCCAACTGTTTCAAAAAAGAAGGGCTTTACATGGGAAGCTATTGTGGAAGTAATGAAGAAAAACAAGGTATTCAAAGGCTTCATACGTACAACCGAAGAAATTAACAAAGAAGCAATTCTACTTGAGAAAAACGAAGCCGTATTGAACCAATTGAAAGAAGATGCATACGTGTTCATTACGCAGGATGAGAAGTTCTATGTAGAAGTGAAAAAGGAAGAATTATCAAACTAGTTTTTTGTTTTTAAAGGGTAGTGCAGCAATGCACACGGCACCGCTTGTTTCCACAGGCACAGCCTTTTTAAAAAATCATTCACCACTAACAATTCAGCCAATATGCAACAATTATCACAATCACAAATCAACATCATTACGCATCAGCAGCCACGAATTTTCAACCCCAACGGAATATGGTGCGTACAGAAAACGATCACGCCGCACCTTGTAATTACAGGGGAAGGGAAAACAATGGAAGAAGCCGCAATAAGCTTCGCTAAAAAAGTATTTGACCACCACACAAGCAGCGAATATGACAGACCATTTGATGATGAAACAATGGACTAAGTCCGACCCTAAACCAGCGGAACAGGCAGAGGATTGGACGTTGAACCCGACCGAATGCGACTGTTTTTAGGACAAAAATGCTTGCGAAACATAGGGGGTTTGCACCTTTTTACACTTGAAAAATACCTTTTTAAAACTACTGCCATGCTCAAATATCATGGCAAAACGAACAGAAAATGGGCAAAAGACTAAACGTAGAGCAGTTATCCAAGAAGAAATATACACTGGTTGAAGGCTTAAGTGAAGAATTACGGATGGCAATTGGCGAAATAGAGGACACGTTTACCGCCATCATTTACGGTGGTAGCGGCAACGGTAAAACCAATTTCCTTGTACAACTGCTAAAGGAACTGAAAGGCATCGGTGATATGCTTTACATCAGCTATGAAGAAGCACACGGAAAAACAATACAGGATTTGATTTTTAGGCACAATCTGCATGTTGAGTTGCCAAACCTAAGGTTCAGTGATGGTGAAACCATTGAAGAACTTATGGGGCTGCTTAAAAAGAAAAGGAGTCCAAAGATTATTGTTATTGATAGCTGGCAGTTTAGCGGTCTGAAACTGGAAGATTACAAACTGTTGAAAAACTCTTTTGTGTTTGGTAAAAGTGCTGGTAAGCGTAAGATATTCCTAATCATCAGCCACATAAATGGCAACACTCCTGATGGCAAAGCAGCAATAGACATCAAGAAGGACTGCAACATTAAAATATTAGTGGAAGGCTTTTTGGCAATCGTTGAAACAAGCAGGTATGGTAGCGAAAAGAACATGGTTATATACGAAGAAAGGGCAAAGGAATATTGGGGTAAGAGCTATAAAAAAATGACTGCTTTAAAAGGTGCGAAAAAGAAGAAAACGGAACAGAAAGAAATGTTTGATGGAGAAGAACCGCCGCCATTGCTACCCGATAAAAGTACAGTTGTCAATGTACTTCCACCCGAAACAGAAGCCGAAAAAGAAACAGCATTATTAAACAAGTTAAAAGCATCGTGATGATTATAACAGTAACAAAAGGCGAATCGGATTTTTCAAGGGTTGCACAGGGTACCGTTGAAGCAGAACCAGTAACTATTGAAGGTTTTGAAAGCATACAGCTTTATGTGCATGAACGTGTATTGGGCTTTAATGATGCTGTTGAAAATGCTGTTTGCAATGCAAATACAAACAATGCCAGCTACACGGTTACAGAGCATAGTACAGGCATGGCACTATGCCAAGATATAACAAAGGATGGTGCAATATCCAAAGCAAAAAAAATGCTGCAAGGCAATGGCTTGGAAGCTATGCAGGTGCGTATTGCACACATGCTTAAAGAGTTGAAAAAATGGAACACCACTTGGAAACCCATCAATTAAACGTCATGGAATTTCACCCACAACAGAAAGAGTTACTGCAAGCTGTGTACGATATGCGTAACGCTCAAAAAGATTATTTCAACCAATCCGATAAGTACAGGTTGAATGTTGCAAAGCAGAAAGAAAGACTGGTGGACAGCCTTTTGGACAGATATATAAAAGCAGGTGCAGTAACCGTAAAGGAACAACCTAACAACAGTCAACAATCATTATTTCAATAACAAAATCAAAATCAAAATGAGTACACTAACAATTGAAAAAGGCAATGCAATTGCAGCCTTGAAAGTAGCAGATGAGCCAACAAAGAAAGTGCTTAAGGCATTGCTTGGCGAAAACAACCTGTATGAAAAAATTACGGAGCGTGTAAAAACGCTGAAAGATGCTTGTGAGGTACTGGGCAAGGATTACGTAACAATCTATGGCAATGAAACAGACCCAGTGGAGCGTGCAGAGATTGCAATTAAAACATTTGCAGAGGCTTTAAGGGAAGGAAAGCCAGCAAGTGAATGTTGGTACTACCCTTACTTTCTAAGGTCTTCGTCTGGCGGTTTTTCGTACTACGACTTCGGCATCGCCGACGACTTTTCGGGTGTCGGGGCTCGCCTCCGAGTTGATACTGGCGAAAAGGCAAAACATCTTGGACAGTGTATGCTTGATTTCTACAAAACATACATCAACGGCAAATAATTATTTCATCAACAAACACAAAACCAATGCTAGTAGCAATCACAAAAAAAAGCAAGAAGGCTTTTGAAAAAGCCACAAAAAAATTGGGTCTGTCATCTGAACTGCCCAATGTAAGTATGCTGCGTGAAGACCTTGCACTGTACATCACAGCACAGTATATGCTGGCGGTGATTATAGAAGCAGGTAAGGATGGTAAGGTGCATGACATCACAGACCATTCAAAAAGAAAGTATGAGAACTGGCACCATGCAGAAGATGGCTATGTACCTGGGTCTTCGTCGGGCGGTTTTTCGTGCAGCGGCTGCGACGGCGGCAACGGCTATTCGGTTGTCGGGGCTCGCCTCTCGTTCAATTCGTGGGAAGAGGGAAAAGCCAATGCAAAAGAGCATCCCGACCTATGGGAAATCGTGATGCTTAACGTGAAGTAAAGAAACAGGTTGTATGCTGCTTTCCCTGTAGGTCTTCGTCTGGCAGTTTTTCGTACAACGACTACGACAACGACAACGACTATTCGAATGTCAGGGCTCACCTTTTCCAAGTTCAACAATTTGCAGCATAGACCTTGCCTCTTGGCAAAAAACAACATTTTTTAAAAGGGCGTTGGTAGGGCAACCGGACACGACCTTCTAAAGTTAAGGCATGAAAAGAGTAAACAATATATACAACCAGATCATCAGCATTGAGAACCTGCAATTGGCAGATGCCGTTGCACAGATGGGCAAAGCAAAACAGTATGGTGTGCAGAGGCACAACAGAAATGCAGAAGCCAACATACTTAAGCTGCATGGGATGCTTGTAGATAAAAAATTCAAAACATCGCCTTATACAACCTTCACCGTGTATGAACCAAAAGAACGTTTGATATTTAGGCTACCCTATTACCCCGACAGGATAGTGCATCATGCAATTATGAACGTGATAGAACCTGTACTGGTTAGCATGTTCACAGCCGATACCTATGCATGTATCAAAGGGCGTGGTGTACATAAGGCAGCAGATAAAATAAAGAAACTGCTAGTTGAACATGAAGCATCGACCCAGTACTGCTTAAAGATTGATGTAAGGAAATTCTATCCATCAATTGACCACGAGATATTGCAGAATCAGCTACGCAGGAAATTCAAGGACAATGATTTCTTGCAGTTGATGGATGGCATCATTGATTCTTCCGAAGGTTTGCCAATCGGCAACTACCTATCGCAGTCTCTTTCCAATTTTTACCTTACTGGATTTGACCATTGGTTGAAGCAGGACAAGAAAGTGCAGCACTATTTTAGGTACGTAGATGATATAATCATACTGGCTGGTAGCAAAGAGTACCTGCACAGTTTGATGATTGAAATTGAAGCGTATTTGAAAGCTGTTCTAAAGCTGGATATAAAAAGCAATTGGCAGGTGTTCCCTGTAGATGTAAGGGGTATTGATATGCTTGGGTACAGGTTCTTTAGAAAGTACACATTGATGCGTAAAAAAATCAAACAAAAGTTTGCCCGTGCAGTAAAACGTAAAAAAAGCAGAAGCAGTATTGAAGCTTACAAAGGATGGGCAAGCCATTGCAACAGTAAACACCTATTAAAAAAACTACTAACTAACCATGACTGATTTTAAAAGCTTTGGAATTAAACCATTAGAAAAGAGTTACGAAGGGGATAAGATTAAAATTGATAAAGTGCTTAACAAAAAAATTAGAATCCATTATTTCAAAATAGAACCATCAAAGACAGGCAAGGGGAATTGCCTTTATATGCAGATAGATGTTGATGGGGAGAAAAGGCTTTTATGGACAGGGAGCAGTAACCTGATGTATATGATACAGCAAGTGGCACCTAACGGTTTCCCTTTCAACACCACAATAGTAAAAGAAAACGAAAGGCTATAGTTTACCTGATACTGCAAATGTTTCCTTGTTCCTGTTCACATAGTTCTTTAAAGCATTTAGGCATGCAATTGTATAGTGTACTGGAAGATGCCCATTCATTCCCTCGACCCATTCAGATGTAGCTATTACCCAATGAAAGGAACATTTAAAATGCTGGCTTGAAAGTTTGAAAATAATAGATGGTCTGTTTGGGGTACCAGCAACATAACTTCTTTCTGCAACAACATCCCAACGTTTGCCAACGGCAACTATTTGAAAATTCATAACCCCCAATTTTTTTAAATATACTATATGTGTACACGAAAATACATACCAACAGCCAAAGGATATTTTTCGGGATGTGGCGGCAAGGAACTGGGCATGATGATGGCAGGTGTCAATGTAATTCAGAGCCTTGATTTGGATAAAGAAGCAACTGACTGCATGAAGGCTAATAGCCACTATTTCAAGCACCCTATTTTGACTGCCGATATAAAGGAGATTGAAGTATTGAGCCAGCAGCAAAGCGATATTATTATTGGTACATATCCCTGCAACAAATACACGGCTATTGCCGATATACATGGCACACGTACAGGGGATGATTTGTTTCTGCATTTCTTTAGGCACATAGCAATTGAACAACCTGAAATGTATGTTGTTGAAAATGTTCCTGGCATGAAAAAGTTTAAGGTAGTAATGGAAGCAATGACAAAACTGCCAAACTATTATGTTACTGTTTTTTGCCCTGTTGATGCTGCTATATGGTTGCCACAAACTAGGAAACGTTTAATAATCATTGGTACTAAGAAACCATTCAATGTTTCAGCACCAGTAGCACCAAACTACAAGCCTACAATAAAGGACATTTTGGAACGTAATGCACATATTGAAATGCCACCATCAGCCATTGAAAGGCTCAATGGAAAATACAGGGACTTGCCAATAATAGTTGACCCTGCCAACATCAATGCCATTGCTCCTACATGCGTTGCACATTACGCTAAGGACAAAGGAACTCGGTTGGTAAAAGACAGGAAAGCAAAGTACGGTGTACGTCCTTTCACAGTTCGTGAATATGCTCGTTTGCAGGGCTTTCCTGATGATTTTGTTTTTGCAGACAAGGTAAGTAGCTATAGACTTATTGGTAACGCTGTAGCGGTTCAAATGGGCAATTGGGTTGGCGAACAGGCAATGAAATATTTTAATTAAAACGAGGTAGCAGATACAAATTGAATTTTAAAAAAGAACTTATGAAAACAATAATAGATGGGACACTGCACAAGATTGTATATATAGATTATATAAAAGGGTTGCCATTTTCTGTAATGACAAAATTTTTTGTACCTAAAGCAGTTGGAGGGGCATACTGGAGGTTAGTAAATTGGGTTTTTTTTTGTAATGATGGTGATAAAAATGATTTAAGGGCTTATAAATATGGAAGTGGTGGCACTATAATATCTGCTCCAATGTGGGCTGATGGATTTATCGGGAACTATTGGATAGCAGAAGGAACTAAATTAAGTGGCACTGTAAAAAATGGAGTTCAATTGTTAAAGCCAAAAAGGGTTAAACAATATAATTCATCTTCTATTAATCCTTTCAAAATTGCAGAAATAGTTGGTCACTATGAATACTGTGAAAGGTGTGGGCATTACAGTACTGAAACATGCTGGGCACATAAATATGAAGATGAAGAAGATGAATGCACTCTAAAATACAAGGATGATAATAGCTATGCAGAGTAGTGAAACAAGCAATTGAAACATTTAATTAAAAAATCTATTATGTTATTAGGATTCCAAAAGAAATTCAAAGATGGTACACCCACTCTTTTTAAGGAGAAAATATTAAGTGGTGAAAAGATACATACACTTAGAGAAAGCAGAAGGTATTGCAAAAGTGATTCACTTCAATTGGCTTACGGTGTAAGAACCAAACATTACGAACAGTTCAACAAAGGCATTCCATCATTAGAGAAAAGGAAAGGTGTTCAATCTGTCTTCATTACTTATGAGAGCTGTTTGGAGGTAACGGTTAGTGGCAGGTATTTGATGCCCCATGAAATTGAATTGCTCATAAAAAACGATGGGCTTACAAAACAGCAGTTTATAGATTGGTTCTTACCAAATGGTAAAGATGAATGGAGTGGCTATATACATCATTGGACAGATTTTAAATATTAAGCTATGAGAAGATTTCTTTTCAAATCACCAGCATATAAAGGTTTTGTAGAGGCTATCTATGACACAGATAGCAAGTTGTTTAGAATGAATTTCAGTTCTGCAACTGGTATAACTCCAACTTATATAAACAGTTTCAAATCACGTATTCCTGTACTTGCTGAAAATGTGGAAGAAGCTTTTGCACATGTTGAATCCGTAAAGTTTGAAGAAGTTGACTTCGAAGTAACGTTCGATGATTTCAAACGTGAATATCCTTACAACAGAAATATGCACTTGGTTGAACCAGAATGGCCTAAGATAACAAGCAGTGAACAGTACAGCATACTGATTGGCTCAATAGCTTATGCCAAGTACTGCAATAGGAACCCTTGGTACAAACCAATGCTTCCACAAAGGTTCATTAAGGACAAAGAATACAGAAACGATTGGAACAACTTATAATATACAACATGGCATATCTAAACAAAGGTCAATTAATAGCTATCAATACTTTAGTGCAAAAGCTTGGTATTGATAAGGAAAGGAAAGCAGCAATGGTTAATGGCTTTAGTAGTGGACGTGAAAGCAGCAGTGCAAAACTGCATGTTAATGAAGCCGCCGAAATGATTAAGCACCTAAAGAGCCTAGACCCTGACGAAGCAAGTGCAGAGAAGATGCGGAAAAAAATTATTGCAATGGCTCATAATTTGGGATGGGAAATATCCGGCACAAAGAAAGCTGATATGGTTTCCATAGATAACTGGTGTATTAAGTTTGGCTACCTGCATAAAAAATTAAATCAATATCTATTAGCTGAACTTCCTAAATTAGTGAGCCAGTTTGAAAAGATTGAAGGCAATTTTATAGACAATATATAATCATGGTCGTAAGAATTGATAGAAATACAATAAGGAAAAACCCTCGTGCAGGGTCACGCTCAACTACTGTTTTTGGTAATCAAAGAATTAGTTTTTCAGTAGAAGGTGGAATTCCTGATTTTTTAAGAAAAAATCCACTTGTAGAAATAATGACAGAGTGGGATAATGGTTGTGATGGTTTATTTATAAATGACACACCAATAAAAGAGTTGATAGAATTAAAGGAGCCATACAAATGGAAGTATGATGTAGAAAAAGATACTCAAACTTTTTATCATGAGCCTTTGGCTGAATATATCTATGAGTATGAAAACCCATTAATTGAATGTGGTAACTGTAAACAGTTAATTGCTGTAGATGATATAGAATATGATATCGATGATGATGGCAATAGTTTACAGGAATGCCCAAAGTGTAATTCATATTGGACGTTTGATGTTTTGGAATATGAAAAAATTGAAGATGTTTTAAAAGAACAAAATAAACTATAATGAAAAAATTACTATTTGTTTTACTATTGATTACATCAGTAGCACAAGTCAAAGCACAGGACACGACTTATACAGTTGGGAGAAATGGAACATATTCATCTCATGGATATTTAGTTGTTTTTTGTGGTTATGATTTAGGACAAGTTCAACCTGTATTTGCTAAGTTTTTAAAATACTCTTTGCATTATGCTTCTACTGATTTTGATTTAAAGAGTAGTCCAAAAGAGAACAGGATTGCAGCAGCATCTTATATTAAAGAAGTTGGCACAGGTAAGCAAACTAGAATAAATGTTAGCTTTTATGGGAGAAGTTTAAATAATGATATTCATGCAGTAGATAAATGTATCATAGATGGTAGTTTTGATGAAGTCGTTGCAATTTTTATAAAATATTGGGAAACTAAATTGAATGTTGAAGAAATTAAGAACAAAACTGAAATTGTAAAATATACTGGTACCGATAAGATTGTTTTCAAGTCATTGCAAAATGGTAATGCAAAAATTACAGTTACTAAGAACTAAGATTAATTTAAACATTTGAAGCCCTGCACAAAATGCAGGGCTTTTTTGTAAGTATCTTTTTTTGATTGAGATAATAAGTTATGCGAATATTGTGTTTCAGCACAACACACTTAATGCCACGCAACACAGACCTTATTGAAAAAAGAAACGAGTACCTAAGGGAAAGGTGGAGGTACCACCGTTACAAAAACCCGAAATGGACAGTCATTGCTGTTATAGAAGAAGTTGCAAAAGATGTTTGGTTGGAGCCTACTACAGTTGCCAAAATCCTCAAAACAGATGGCTCAAAAGTTCCCTGTGTTGATACAGTAAAAAAATACACACAACTATCAATGCTATATTAGCCCTGCTGGTGGTAGGAATATACCTCGGTGGCATAAGTTATTACGCTGTACACATAATCCCCCTTAAAATTGAGCGTATTGCTTCCTACAGGTGTTAAGGCTTGCATCAGTAACCTGCCATTGCCATCTTTAAAATCAAAGTCCTTAATCAGAAGGTCAATTGCTAGCAGTTTATTTTCATGTGCAGCTATCGCATTGTCTTGAACAATACTGTCATGGTTCTTGAATGGGGCATGGCTTATGTAATGGATTTTGATGTTGCATTTAGCCGCCATTATCCTTTTTCCATAAAACTGCAGGTTGTTGTCCTTTGGCATTTCAATGTAAATAGCTGGCACTTTGTAACTCGTATTGTCCTTTCCGCTTGCATACTGACCAATGAAAAAGAACACAGGTGTAACGGCTCCAAGCTTTGTTTTGATTGCTTTATAGTGTGGGAATAGTATCATCCTAAAATACGTTTTAAATCTTTCTGAATCCTGTTGGATATTATTGTAATAAGTTCCTTGCTTTCACCCATGAACTTCCTTTGCTTGATGGTGATTTCTTTACTCAATGCCATTGCCTTGTACATCTCTGCTACATCATCTGCACCAGCTTCTTTGGCTTCTTTGTTCTTGAACCAAAAGAACCTTCGCATTTTATCAGTTACCGTAATCTTACCACCTTTGTTATGTATTTCGGCATACTTCTTATCAGTATATATAATGATGGTGCTTCCATCAATCCTGTATGTAATGCTTTCAGCAAGTTCACCGCTCAGGCTCAGAACCTTTTGCCCGTTTGTACCACCGAGCCTTTTGCTTTTCCTGCTGTCCCATTTCTTGCCATCAAAGCCCTCATCAAAAAAATTCTTCTTGAAATGCTTTGTCGCTTCGATACCTATTATTTCGGGTACATCTTCTTTTATGTACCGTTTAGCTTCCAAAAGCTTACGTACCATTTCATCTGCACCTTTAATATTTTGGTTGTCTAGCCCCATGTTCCTAATTTTGTTATGCGGAGGGCATGCTACATCGGAAACAAAGCCAGCCGCTCCAAAAAGCAAATGACCCAGGTTATTTGCTTTTTCTCTTTATGACCCAATTACCTTTCAGAATCTCATCCCTTGTCGTATCATACCATTTGCCTTCAAAATATATACTGATATTCTGCATGTGGGAATAACCCATTGTAAACAGACCTTTACTGTACCTGTACAGTTCATCAGAAGTAATTGAATTGCTTTCGTCAATTTTTAAAAGGATGTTGTCGCATTGTTCATAGCACCTTTTATATGCTTCCCTAATTGCAGTGCGTGTTGGTTCACTAACAGTTTTCAAATCTGCTACATAGGAGTTGTCAATTAAATAATCCGGTGCTTTTTTGGGTTTTACACCATCTGTTAAAAGCTTGTTTCTTAAAGTTTCATCCTGTACATCGGGAAGTACTTTAATGCTTTTGCCTGTTTGGTTCACATAGCTTGTTGCTTCTTTCAATACCTCTTTAAAATCGGTATTGTCAAAAGCCAATGGATGTGCAGAAACGTCACCACCTTTTTTGCTTTTGTAAACAGGCTGGTACTCTGCCTGCAATGCAACATCTTTCACCACATATTTTTCTGCCTGCCTTATCAAAGCTGGCTGCTCCTTTGGTGGAACGCTCTTTATATAATCGCTGTTCTGTATATCGAATACCTGCCCTGTCTTGCCAGCATTGAATGCAAATTCTGCTGGTATTTCTGGAAGGTTGTCGGGAATGTCTGTTGCTTCATCATCTGTTGGCTCAACACCGCATTGGCACTTCCACCTGTTGGGTGGATAGTGCGAGTTCCAAAAAACGCTGTCAATTGCTGCTACGATACCAACGAACTGCAAGTGCTTTTCATCTGGTTTCGCTGCCTTGGTCATTAAATACCTCAGGTTGGGGTAGAGCCTTTTATTTTTTACGTATTTCTGCCAATTGGCTGCCATACGTGCTGTCCTTACAGCTGTGTCGTATTGGGCATCTAAATGCGTTGTACGGTAAGTAGCATCAACTTTTAAAGCTTCTTTTTTAAAGTCCTCTTTTGAACGTAGGTTGCCAGCTTCATCTTTCAGCTTACCTGCCATGTCCTTCATGGAAGCATGCGTTTTGAAAATGGCAAATACTGCTGTATTTGTTTGAAGCTGTTTTAAAAATTCATAGTTAGGTGTACCATACTCAATTTTTGCAATCGGTTTGCCGTACCCTTCTTCTACTGCTTTTTTTAATGGCTCATAATGCGAAGCAAACAAAGCCTGCTTTGTTGCATCATCAATAACCCTGTCATCATACAACTGATTGATAGCCCTATCAACAACACCGTCAATATTCAACTCTTTTGATAGTTGAATACGCTGTTTGTTACTGAATGTATATACAGTATCACAAATGATGCACATTATCTTTTCTTTTTAGGATTAGGCTTTGGTGGTGTAGGTGGTGCTGGCTCATCTGGTTTATTTGCCGGGTCTGTAACGGTAGCGATACCATTTATTTTATTGTCCCTTTCCCTTTTAAGCCTTGGGTAATCAAATTCGTAACCATCAACTTTGAAGGTTTTATAAAGCAGGTATGGCCAAACAGTTTCTTTCATTTCATCAACTATTCCTTGCAGCCTTGCCTGTGTAAAATCATCCATCGTTCTTTCGCCAACCTGTGCAGAGCCAACAAAAGCTGTTGTGTCGGCAGTAACGCTTTGACCATTGATTATTTTGGAAAGTTCATCATTGCACAGGGCAATTTTATCCTTGAATGTCAGATGGAAATTGTCGCTTTTCCTTTCCAGCAATTCGTGTTCATCCCCTTTTTGACCAATGATATAACCATCAGTTCCAAAGTTTGCTGCTTTGGCTTCTATGGCATCCAGTTCATCTTCATTGTTTGTATCTGCAACAACACTGAGGATAGGTGTGCCAACCTTTTCGTTTGCCCTGCTCCAGTCACTGCGTGCGTAGTATTTCCAGATAACGTTATATGCACATTCAAGCAAGCAACCGAGGTTTTCGCTATCACCAAATTGCAGCAAATCAAGTTCCTGCATTATATCCCCATAAGGAAGGTAAGAACCATTTATATTGCCTTCCAGTAATATCCATTGCCTTTCAATGCTTACATATTCCCTGTCAATACTTGTTATGCTCCCAATGGTATTTGTAGATGCGTCAACCCCATCGCATTCCAAAAGTGTAAAGCCAAACATTTCTTTATAGAATATATGTGCAATGATTGTATTGAACCATTTACGCCTAAACATTTCCGATACTGCTTCATCAGGCTTGCCATTATGGTAAATCATCCAAGGCTCGCTTTGAACCTTGATTAATGCCGTTTTTATTTGGCTCATTAAATGCCCGTCCCGAAGGATATAGTTAAAGATTTTCAGTAGTTTGCTCCTGTCGGGATAATCGACATTTTTTGCCATATCTATTGCAAGCTTTATATCCTTTATTTCATAAGGTACCTCACGCTTAGCTTGCTTCTTTATGACTTTGGTTGCACGTTTACGCTCATCCGTTTTGGAAGCTTCGGAAGCTGTTGCAGTTGTTTTCTTTGAAAGAAAAATATTTCGGAGAGAAAAATTCATAATAAAATAGTTTATGGATTATGTGTGCGTTTTGCAAGGCTCCCGTATCTGCGTAGACCTTTGCCTGTTGTGCTTGCATTCTCATCATCACCAGGTGTTCCACCGCCGCCAATATTGTCATTGGGTTTTGGAGGCAGTGAAAGCTGTGCCTTCCCTATACTTATCTTAACCAAGTCATCCATAGTATCATCATAATTCTTGATGATTTTTTCGGGAATGCTTTCATCATCTGCAATATTGTAGATGTTGTAAAGGGCAATGTTTATTGCCATTGATAAGGTGTAGTAGTTCCTTAGCAGACCAGCTTTTAAAAATTCGGGTGCTATATCGTACATAGCTGCTGTATGTGTTGCTATAGTATCTTCTGCTATCTTGCTGCTCTGAGCCAATATGCCTGCTTCATCTTCGCTTAGAAGTATGTTTAAAAGGTCTGTACTGATTCGCCCTCTGTAATCATTTTTTAATACGTACATGGTTCAATATTTAGCTGTGTAAACTGCATGTTTCTCTACCTGTTCAATGGTGGTGTTTCCCATTAGCCCATTCCTTCTAAGGTTCTTTAATCTCCTTTTTGTTACTGTTATAAACTCGCCTTTGTTAAGCACTACATAAACAGTCCTTCCAGTAGTTTCAAACTCATGGTTGGCTTCTTTGACAGCTTTTTTATAACCCTTACGTCTTGCCCATGTTTGCAGGGCACTCAATAGTTTCTTTATCATATACTGCGGTTTGTTGATTTTTTGTACTTGCCTGAGCGTGTGCCATTGCCCCTTCTTTGGTTGTACCTGTCAGCCATCCATATAGCACCTTCCAAAGCATCGGGCAAGTCATCGTTAATCCTGCTGCCTTTTTCAATAGCCAATAATTGGGTACGTAAAAGCTTCATGCCCAAGTCTGCTTTTTCATCAATGTTGAATTTTACCAAGCCACGTTTGAACAATGGCTGCATTGTCTGTATGCGTTCAAATTTGTCAGCCTTCTTGCGGTGATCCATGTGGCAACGGAGCATGTAGCCTTTATCCAGTGCAACACGGTCTAATTCTTTTGTGTGGATTTCTTCTTGAATGAAATTTGCTTCCATGCTATGGCTAACGGTCTGCCTTTCGCCAACCCAAGCATCAATCTCATAAGCATGCAGCCACATATCCATACTTGTGGTACGTTCACCCCATGCCTTTAAAATGTGGTATTCCAAACCTTTCTTACCAATAAGAACCCATCCTTTATAATCGCTCTTGTCAGTTGCTTTGTAAGAAGGGTCTAAGTAGTGAATCAATACACCATCGTATTTTTCCAAAGGCAATGGCTTGTCCCAATGCAGCCACTCATTTTTAAAAATGCTGCCTTCTTCAAATGGTGTGTTCATACGCTCACGTATAAACTCTGCACCTTCTGTTTCTTCCAATGCCTTAATTGCCGCCTCTGAAAAATCTGGATTCTCTGGCCATGCTGACAACCCATTTGGAAGGCGAATATTAACTAGATGAACTTTTGCTTTTATTTCTTCATCTTCTTCAATGAGTGCAGTTAAAGTGTTGTCATGGAATTTGTTCTGTGCAATAACAAGCCACCATTTACGTGTCCATAAAGCTGGCTTCAATTCACCCATAACCCATTTCTTATCAGCCAATGCACCATCCAAATTTTTTAACTGTCGTGTGTCGTTCAAATCATCCACAAAGCCATAGTTTGGACGTTTCCACTTGAACTTTGTACCCCTTGGTGACTGGTCTTTACCAAATCCATAAAAAGCAACATCATCCTTCGTTTTGAACATGCCTTTTTCCCAACTGCCATAACTAACCTGCTCCCCAAAATCGTTGATAATACGCTGGTTGCTTTGAAGGTTTGCCCTTACATCTTCAAGCTTTTCAGCAGCAGCAGTTTCATTGATGCTGCCTACAATCATTCCTGTTAGTTCACCATTGAACTTTAGAAACAATGGAAGGAACAAACCAAAGTGCGTTGACTTTGCAAAGCCCCTGCTCCATTGTTCCAAAAAAATGTTATTGAAGTTTGCGGCAACATCTTTTTGTATGCCTTTATGAAATTCTGCAAAAGCAGCAAAGCAGTATTCAGGGAAATAATAAAGGCAAAATTGTTCGTAGTTACCAAGTAGTCTTTTTATTCTATTTGCCTTATCCTTATTGCTTTCAAATAAATCAATAGGTGTACTGCCTTTGATAACATCTACCAATTGCTCAAAGCTTTCTATTAGTTTCTTATCTGCTGGTTTAAGCATCATCACGAATAGTTTTAGCTTTCATTTTCATAAATTCTAATGCTAATGGAGCAAGTATTTTGGCAGCTTCGTTATTGCTGCTATTGAGTTCTTTTGCAAACTCATAAAGTACAGTATGGTAAGTAGAAAGGTTCTGCTTCTTCTTCAACTTCTCTATGGCATCAGCAAGCTTGTGCTGCATGTCACTTTGTGCAGGCGTTGGCACCCCTTTCTGCTCATCCTTAATAAGTTTCTGAATGGCTGCTAACTGTATGTAGTTGCCAGCTATTATTTTATCTACCGTTACCTGATTGGCTGTACGTTGCAGTTCCCAATCTTCTTCTTTAGCCCATGCCCCAAGTTGCTTACTAGATACACCAACAATTAAAGCAATCTGTTTAAGTGTAAGCGATGTGCTGTTTATGAATAAATCAGCAGCATCAATTCTTTCCTGTGTTTTTTTAGCCATTTAATTGCTTCTTATATACACAAAACTCACCTGTATTGAAGCCCATTAAAAATGCCCGTTTCTGTATGCACTAATAATCCGACCAAGGTGGTCGGAACTCTCTACCACAAAGCATTACAGATTTTTTAACGGCAAAATACCGCCCCACTTTTACATCGTCAAAGCGGCATCCGCACAACAAAAAGGATGATTGGTTAAAACATAAAAAGCATGGCATTTAAGAAAACTTTTCCTGTTAGCGATGAGAGTGTGAATAGCCAAGGTTTCTGGACAAGAACTGAAGGAATAGACATTGAACTTGCTAAAAAGAACTGCCCTGCTTTTTATGACCACCGTACATGGGAAATACCATTAGGTCATTGGGAAAACCATAGAATAGAAAACGGAAAGTATTTAGCCGATTTGATTATTGATGGAGGTAATGATATTGAAAGGGAGTACATAAGAAAGATTGAGTGTGGTGATGTTAAGTGTGCATCTTTTGGGGCTGACCCAAAAGAATGGAAACCGAGTTCAACATCTCTTTTAAGTGGCGAAACAGCACCTGTTTTATGGGAGTGTGAAGTATTTGAAATTTCCCTTTTGCCATTGCCGTCCAATAAAAATTCCATTGCATTAAAAAATGAAAGTGGCTTGGTGAAACTATCAGCCAATAACATACACACAATAATTCCAGACTTTAAACAAGAAGTAGATATGAAATCAATCGCTTTAAAACTTGGGTTGCCTGAGACTGCAACTGAAAACGAAATACTTGCTGCAATTACAGAAGTACAATTAAGTAAAACACAGGCAGAAACCTTTAGGACTAATGCATTGAAAGTTGCAGAAGAAGGTTTGGAAGGTGAGGACAAAGATGTGTTTATCACACTTAGCAAAACCAATGTTGAACAGGCTTTGAAGTTTGCTGACAAACAGAAAGCAGCAAAAGAACCAGTTACAGAAGGTGCGGCACCAGTTAATGGAAAAGTTGTAAAAGATGTTAAGCTAAGTGCATTGGTACAGAATGCAAAAAGCAAGCTTGAACAGGCTGGCAATGCAGAAGATGAAAAGAACTGCTACGATTACCTACAGAAACATGATGCAGTTGAATTGTCACGTATCCATAAAGATGAACCAGAAAGGTATGCACAATTAGCTGCTGATTACGGCAAAGGCAAACGCTACACAGGAAAGTAAAAGGCATAGAACATAGTTGAAGTTTAAACCACAACCACAGCAAGGCAAATAACATTTAAACTTCTCAACAACAAAGTATGAAGACTTCTAAATTGATTTTAAGTATTCTCGCAATTGCACTTTTTGCAATTCTTCTTTCCACCTTATTCCACGCCTCCACTTGGTCTGTTTTTGCCTTGCTGTTGGTTGCAGGTACGATAACGCACCTTGTAAAAAAACAATATGGTGTAAGTTTCTTTGAAGGGCTAGCACCTGAGGTATGGATACCAATGGTTAAAGAGGATTTCTATCCAAGTAACAGCTTTCTAAATGGGGCAATGGATTTAAGCACTTTAGTGAACAACGATAAAATAAATTTCGCAGAGGCTGGTGCTGACCCAACAGTAATGAAGAACAATACCAATTTCCCAATTGGCTACACAGTTGCCGCCGATACGCCAAAAGCCATTGAACTTGACTATTACGATACGGACAGTACAATAGTAAGGAATGCCGTTGCTGTGGAGTTGGTGTATGACCAAAGGAGCCTATATACGAACAAGCATAAAAAAGCATTGCTGAAACGTATCGGTATGGATGCTGCTTATGCCTATGCACCGCAGGAGAACGACCCAGCAAAATTCAACAGTATCATCAACCTTGGTGCTAACGATAGTGTTATTGATGGGCTGATTGATTTGCAAGCAGCTTATAACGATTGTGATGATGATGCAACAGACCGCAACTTGGTTCTTTGTGCAGCACACATGGCAGCTATTGCCAAGGAAGATAAGGTGCTGTATAAAAGTATCATGGCACAACCTGGTCAGGTGCTTTACGATTTCAAGATTTGGACTTACTCAAAGAACCCGATATACTTTGCTGATGGTACCAAAGCTGCATACAATGCCGCTTTCATAAATGGTACACATAAAAAAGGGTCATTCTCCTTCTTGGGCAATGAAGTAATGAAAGCACAGGGTACCGTTGAAATGTTCAGCAAATTAAAAGACCCGGATATCAAGGGTGACAAATTCAACTTTCAAATGAGGGCTCTGGTTAGCAGCTTACGTGGTAAGTATGCAGGGGCAATCTTAAAATAAACATTAAGCAAGCAGGCGTTTTTCTTCATCCATCGGGTAAATGCTGCTGCCTCTGTAGGGCAGCAGCCAATACCAAAATTCAAAAACCATTTATGAAAAAAATATTTCTAATCTGTTTCATGGCATTTGGATTCATTGCAAATGCTCAACTTTCAAAAGGCAGTTATGCAACTGTTGTGACCTCAAAAGATACAGCCGTAAATGCCGATACAATAAGTATCGTTATCGGTGATATGCCAAGCCATTTAAAAGCCTTTCAATTCACAGTAACCAAAGTAAGCGGTACAGTTGGCAGCAAGGTTTATTTGGATGCAACCATTAACGGCACCAACTGGATTAGGCTTGACAGTATGACGAATACAGACCAAGCTTACAACACAAAAATATTTACAGTTACCTCTACTATGTACAACAGTTACAGGGCTTACTACCCAACTACTGGCACACAGAAAAGCACACTGCAACTGGCTTTCATCCGAAGGCAGGACGAATAAATTAAAACAATCCTATACCTATAAAAAAGCTGTTGGTTTTGGTTGAACAATAGTAGCCAGTTAGAATGCTGGCTACTTCTTAAAAGCATAAAATGAAAGTGGTGGAAATAAATAACGGCAATGGAAATACTACTACAGGCTTCTGCTTTGGCATGCTTGGCGGTATCGTAAAATTTATACTTAGCATCCCTTCTGCTTTTTTGCAAAACCTTATTGAAGCAGCATGTATAGGGGTTGTCAGCGGTGCATGTGGTGTAGCTGGGAAAGAAATATATGCAGCCATAAAAAGAAGGTTCAAAAAATAATCAATGAGACACTATTTCAAAAATATACAAACTGTTATCGGGGCTGCAATTGCGGTGTTTGGATTGGCTGGTTTGTGGGTTGGCAAGTTTGACAGCACCACAGCTATTTCCATTATCGGTATCGGTGCAGTATGGATTGGTGTAACAGGGAAAGATGCAAAACAGAAATGAAAAAATTAACTACCATATTGATTGCTGTGGTTGCCTTGGCATCATGCTCCCGCAAAACGTTACCTCCCGCAACAACAGTAACAAACGATAGCAAGGAAACTATTATACATTATGTAACAAAAGACAGCATTGTAAAAGTTGCTGGTGACAGTGTACGCATACATGATTCATTGCCTTGCCCTGAGGTTGAATACCACAAGGAAGTCAAAAGCGATAAAGGGAATGTCACTGCCAAAGTTGATATAAGCAAAGGTAAAATTGATGTTGACTGTAAAGCTGATTCTTTACAGGCTCGTATAACATGGCTTGAAAAAAACATGTACAGTATCTCTAGCCACAGCGAAGTAAAGCAGGTGCCTTATGAAGTTAAAGTACCTACGCCTTATACTCCCAAATGGCATTGGTGGTTGCACCTTTTGCTGCTGTTGCTAGTTGGATGGACTTTCAGGAACCCTATTGTATCGCTATTTAAACACTTCATTTCAAAATGGAACTAAAAGTAATTCGTGACATTTTTTCGGAGCATTCAACTACAGGGAAACTATATGTTGATGGTGTATTTGAGTGTTTCACTTTGGAAGACAAGTTCCGTGGATTGCGTAGCGACATGCCATTGGATGAAATTAAAAAACAGAAGGTATATGGCAGGACAGCTATACCAACAGGTCGTTACCAAGTAACCACAAGCGAAAGTGGTCTGTTCCATAGAATTATGCCACTGCTGCTAAAAGTACCTGCATACGAGTACATACGCATACACCCAGGCAATGATGAACAAGATACGTTGGGCTGCATATTATTAGGCGAAGCTAGGAGCGTTGATTGGGTCAGCAATAGCCGTGTTGCTTTCAATAGGTTCTATGCAAAATTGGAAACCGCTTTGAAAAAGGGTGAAAAGGTTTTTATCACAATCGAATAATTAATCATTCAAAAAATACAGTCATGTCTAAAGCATCAAAACCAAAACCGCAACCTAAAATGGTTAAACATATTGTTACCCAAGAGGACTTGGACAACAACCCCGATTTAGCAACCAAAGGCGTGAAGATTGGTGATGAAATTGAGGTACCCGAAGTGGTTACCGATAACAAACAATCTGAAAAGGTTGAAGCATTGAAAGAAAAGATGCAGCCGTATCTGAAAGCCTACCCTAACAACAAAAAATTCTTTATCGCTAGCGATGGGCAAGTATTTCTTGAAGCAAACGAAGATTCTGCAAAAGAACATCAAAAGTTCATCGACAATAATGTTGAAGTTGATGTGTTTGAAGCGAAATAAACAGCGTGCCAATTAATTAGAACTACCAATAAAAAATTTAAGCAATGGGTTTAGTTATAAAAAGAGCAACAGGCTCATTAGGTCTTACCAATCCAACAGAAGATGCAGTGATATGCATGTTGTTTACTGGTGTAGCAGTTGCAGGTAAAATTGCGTTGAGCCAACCAGTACAAATATTTTCTGCGGATGCCCTTGCCACCTATGGTATTATAGCTGCTACAAACCCCGTTGCGTTTAAGGACATAAGCGATTTCTATGCCATCGCTGGCGAAGGTGCGGAACTTAATTTCATGTTGGTGGCTGACACTACAAGCCTTACAAGCATGTGTGACATTGCAAACAACATTGCAAAAAAACTGATTGATTTTACAGATGGTCGTGGTGTTGTATTGCTGGTGAACAACAAAGCTGCTGTTGGCTATACTGCAACAATAGATAATGGCTTTGATGCTGACCTGTGGACAGCAATGGACAAAGCGAATGCATTGTGCGAGGCTTACGATGATGACAATATTCCCCTTTGTGCCGTATTGCCCGGCTTTGGTTTCACAACCGCTGAAATAGCAGACATGCCATTGCGTAGCACATTGGAAAATGACTATGTAGCCGTGAACTGCCATTGCGAAAAGAATGACCATCTAGTTAGCCAAGGTCTTTTGGCTGGATGGCTTGCAAAATACCAGGTGCATGAAAACGTTGGCGATGTATCGCATGGCAAAATGTGCAATACTGCTTTCTTCCCTGATGCCACACCTTATATAACACTTAAAGCTTCCATTGTTTCGCTAGCTTCCAAAGGTCTTATAGTACCTGTAAAGCGTGGACAGAAAAGCGGTTTCTACTATTACGATGACCCTACCATGACTGCAATCAGTAGCGACTACAGTAGCATCAGTTGGAATAGGACAATCAACAAGGCAAAACGTATTGCTGCCGATATCCTTTTGAACAAACTGAATGGGGACATTGATGAGAACCCCGATACTGGCAAGATTGAAACAACTGTTATAAGCGATTGGGAAAGCGATGTGGAGAATGCGATTCGTGATGAAATGATGACCATCACCCCAACAAAAAAGAGGGAGATAAGCGGCATCAAATGCATCGTTGACCCTAACAGCGATATTCTCAATAACGAAATTTCGGGCAGCATCAATGTTGTAAGGAAAGGGCAATCAAAGGACATCGTTTTCTCTGTGAAATATGTAGCAGCAACCTAGTAGCATATCAACAACAATTATTAAAGTTTAAATTTTTATACAATGTCATTTAACAGTAGCGAATTTGGTTGGAAGCATCTAACCATAACAGCAATGGGCTTAACGTTTGAAGCTGTAACAGAAGTGGAGTATGATGTGGAAGTGGAAAAGAAACACAGTTACGCACGTGGCTCCAAAGTACGTGGCATCCAAACAGGGAACGAAAAGCCAGCAGGTAACATTACTGTTAAACAGTCATTGCTGGAATCACTTATCCGCACTGCTCAGGCAATCGACCCAAAAGCAAAGCTTACCGATATTTCTTTCGACATACAGGCACACTATCTGAAAGGTACCGATATGGTGAAAGATAGAATTGTGGGTGCCGAATTTACAAAGCAGCCTAAGCAGTTGAAGCAGGGTGATATGGAGATGAGTGTAAAGCTTCCTTTCATTGCTATGGATGTTGTTTATAATATCTCCTAACCATCAAACAATTTTTTAACCAATAATTTTTATACAATGTCAACAAACAAACCATCGGCATCAGAAGTAACACAAGAAACCATTGATGGCTGGAAAGAGAAATACGGTAAAGTAACAAAGTATGTAACCAATGATGGCAAGGTGGTTTATTTCAGACCGCCGAACCGTTCAGAAATAGCAGCAACACAAGCTGCCAACCAAGAAAGCGATGGTGTTACCAGTAACGAGGTACTTGCTAAAGCTACAGCACTTGGCGGTGATATAGACATTCTTACAAAAGACAAATACCTGATTGGTCTGGGTAAGCATCTTAAAAAAATATTCGAGAGTGTGGAGGGGGAAGCAATAGAGCTTTAGACAAAGCCCGTTCTACTGCTCGTATAGCTTCGGTAGCGTACTGGAACCACATGATACGCTACTACTATCACGGTCTTGACCCTGATACATTAACAAACAAACAATGGGCTGATGCAATTGCATATTTGGAAATTATCCGTAATCAAGAATCAGAACGTAACAACGGATTAGTAGAAGAATAAGCAGCCCTAAAAACAAGGGCTGCTTTACTTTTTATGGATGGTACACAATTCAATATATCGGTAGTTACAGGTGGCAGCGGTGCCGCTATTGATAGCATTGTAAGTGGTATCGAAAGCATAGCCAACCATCTCAACACACTCAACAGGAATTTTGTAAGTGCAAGCCAACAGAACGTTGCAGCACTCAACAATATAGCGGCCGGTGCTGGCAGGACAGAAAATGCCATTAGCAAGGTAGGAAATGCAGTTTTTCATCTGAACCAGATACAACAGGCTTTGTCGGGTGTTAAAAGCGACTTGGACAGTGCAGTGGAACCTGGCATAAAGCTTAATAGTTCTTTGACCGATTTGCAGGCTATAACAAATGTTACAGACCGGCAGTTGGATAAACTTGGTACAAGTGCAAGAAAGAATGCTTTGGATTTTGGCATAAGTGCAGCAGGTGGTGTGGAGAGTTACAAAATATTCCTGAGCAAGCTTGGACCAGAATTGGCAAACAGCGAAAAGGGGCTGTCTTCAATGGGTGTAAATGCTACTGTTCTAAGCAAGCAGTTGAAAGGTGATGTTGCAGGTGCAACAGGGATATTAACAACGGCGATGAACCAATATGCTGTAAGTACCAAAGACCCCATAGAAGCTTCCAAAACAATGGCAACCATGATGAACATCATGAGTGCCGGAGCACAGGAAGGGAGTGCCGAATTACCTGAAATAGCAAGTGCATTGGAGCAGAGCGGTATGATGGCAAAAACCGCCAATGTATCATTTGCGGAGTTGAATGCTTCAATACAGGTTCTTGATAAAGCAGGTAAGAAAGGTGCGGAAGGTGGTGTGGCAATCCGTAACGTTCTTGCTGAACTGAGCCAAGGCAAGATGATGCCAAGGCAACAGCTTGAATTGTTGAAAGCTGCTGGCATCAATGTGGAAGCATTGGCAGATAAGAGTAAAAGTTTTGCTGACAGGCTGAGGCTATTGACCCCGATTGTGAATGACAATGCCGCTATGGTAAAACTGTTTGGCAAGGAAAACGTTGCAGCAGGTATAGCAGCGGTTAAAGGTGCCGATGAAATTGAACGAATGACCAAGAAGGTGAATGGTACAAACTCCGCTTTCGATATGGCTAAAATCACAATGGGCAGCTATGAAGAAAAGATGAACCGTGTGAAAGCAAGGATTGAGGATTTTGGAATCAGCATTTTCAATGCAGCAAAACCAGTTATGCCATTTATAACTATCGGCATGGGTGCAATACAGGTAATGGCAAACATGGCACAGGCAAGCACCTTGTTTTCTGTTATTGCAAAGAGCAGGTTTGTTGCTGCAATAGGTGCTGGCATTGTGAGTATGGGTAGCTGGATAGCAACCACGACTGCTGCAACACTTGCACAGCTTGGGTTGAATGCTGCCATGTATGCAAACCCTATCGGCTTGGTTGTACTGGCTGTTGTGGCTGCAATTGCAGCAGTAGCGGCATTGATACATTGGTGGGATAATATATGGAACACAATAAAAGCGTTTGGTGTTTGGATTTTTGAACACAACCCGTTCCGTTTTTTAATTGATGTGGTAAGTGTTGTTTTCCCCGGCTTCAAACATGCAATGGGGCAGTTATGGGACTGGATTGTTGGCAAGTTTGAGGTACTGGTAGGCTGGATAAAAAAAGCTTGGGGATGGATTAAGAGCCTGTTCGGTGGAGACGAAACAAAAGAGGCTACAAAGGCTGCTGTTGAAGATATGGCGAAGCAGGTAAAAGATGTAAAGATTGATGGTATAACAGTGCAGGGTGTTGCAGATAAAAGCAGTGCATTGGGTGATTATGACCCGCACAAAAAGAAAGATAAAAAGGGGCATGAACTAGCCAGCAATATTACAAGTGGCGGTAGCCGTCCAACAACAATACACATGACCATCCAAAAAGTTATCGGCATTGGTGAAGTGAAGACAACCAACTTCATGGGTACAGTAAAGGAAGCTGGTAAACAGGCGGTTGAAGAATTATTAATGGCTCTACAGAGCGTAAACGGTAAAGTAAGTACAGAGTAATGTCATTGAACGTATTCCAAATATTGAACAAGGTCTATGGGGCAAGGGGCATCCCCTTTCCTAACGCACCTAAACAGGGCGAAGGTACTGCCATTGGCAAAGCTGGCGAGTACAGTTCGCCAGCAGTCAATGACAAGGGTGCCAAAGGCTCTTTGATAAGGAAGTATGATGATGAGTTGTTGGGTACTTACCAGTTCCTACCAGCTACCATCAACGGTATTGACTTGCCCAATGCCATTGTTATCATAAGTGGCGAAAAGGAAATTGTACAGACAGATATTGTTGATGTAGGTACCGTGTTTGAGCAGGTGTTTATAAAGCCTTACGACATCAGTATTATCGTAACGCTGATAGGTGACAAAGGCAACTGGCCAGAAGACAAGCTGCAAGCAATACATGACCTGTGGATGAAGGATGGAACAGTTACGTTAAAGTGTGCATTGACCGATATTTTCTTACAGGCAAAAGAAAATTTTATCATTCAGAAAATGAGCGTGATGGATAACCAAGGCAGTGAAAATGTGGAAGTGATACAGATAGACGGGATGAGCAATATTGATTTTGAACTGGAAATTTTATAACGATGTGGGTAAAGCAGACATGCAGGATTGAATTTACAACGAAGGCTGGTTTAAAATACCAGTTGCGTGGCTTGCATAGTTATGAAGCAAAAAAATCTGTACACCAAACCGTACAGACATGCAAGGTTGAATTGCCGTTATCTGTCCTTTTCCGCAACAACGATATTTTGGAAAGGGTGAAGCTTATTGATAAAATAAAAGAAGGTGACAGGGTTAAAATATACCTCGGTTACAATGGCAGCAACAACAAAGAATTTGAAGGATTTATAAAACGTATTAATCCTAAAATGCCTTTGGAAATTGAGTTGGAAGATGAGATGTACATGCTTAGAAAAGTAAGGTTAAAAAAGAATTTTAAAAGGGCTTTTGTAAGCGATGTGATACAGTTCATTTTGGATGAAACCTTTAAGCAAACAGGGGTTCGTTTTGAGAAGTACAAAGAGATTCCAAAGGTTGAAGTTTTCAATTTTTGGATGAATGAATCTAACGGGTTGGCTCCATTACAGGACTTGGAGGATAAATATTTACTCAATAGTTTCCTGACAGAAATTGACGGCAAAAAAGTTCTTTACTGTGGCTTGATGTACGGGCTAAGTAAAAAAAGAGTTGTATTTATTTTGAATAGAAACACCATCAGCTTGGATGATCTAAAATATAATGGCAAAGGCGATAGAACATTCAAAGTAGAAATAAGGCATGTTGACAATACAGGGCATGAAAAGAAACATGAGTTTGGGGATGCGAAAGGGGAAGTGCAAAAAATTCTGCTGGAAGGTAACTGGACAGATGCAGCAATTAAACATTATGCAGATGGTGTAATACAGGGGCTGCAATCAGCAGGTTACAAAGGTGGTTTTACAACATTCCTTTTGCCCAATGTAGAGCCAGCAGATATAGCCGATATAACAGACCCACAATTCCCAAACAGAAGCGGAGATTATTATGTAAGCACAGTTACAACAACATTTGGTAGCGGTGCAAGGCGTAAGCCCGAAATAGAGATAAGGTTATGAAGCAAGCAAAACAGTTGGCAGCAGCTATAAAAAAACTTACAGGCGGTTCCGACATAGTTACTGCAACTGTTGTAGCTGTTGATAAAAACACTAACAGTTGCGATGTTGATTATGATGGCAACGAATTTGGCAATGTGCGTTTGCAATCCATTATAAAAACAGGGATGAAAGGTGTAAGGTTCTATCCTGTTATTGGCAGTAAGGTGCTGATAGAGCCAATGAACGAAAACGGTGACTGGATGGTCAGCATGTTCAGCGAAATTGAAGAAGTGGTTAATGAAGTTGGAACATCTGTTTTAAGAATAAATGCGGATGGGCATGTTATAAAAAGGGGTACAGACAGTTTGCGTGATGTTGTTGATGACTTGATGGGTCAGGTAAAAGCCATCAATCTTAAGGTACAGGCAATAGTTGTATCACCCGGCTTTGGTGTTACCCCCGATGTTGCAGGATTGGCAGCAATCAATTTGCAGATAGATACAAACAGGGCTAAGGCAAAAAATATTTTGAAATGAAAGATATAATGCTCGGTACAAACGGTGATGCTTTAATAAATAATGCTGACTTAGTTATTGGTAAAAGCAACGAACAGCACAAGGAACACCTTATTGTAACAGAGCCAGCAACATTGATTGAGGATGTAAGTATTGGCATAGGTGCAGAAAGCTTCATCAATTCAGACAATGTTGATGGTCTTGTAGCAAAAGTGAATGAGCAGTTTGTAAAGGATGGGATGTCTTTGACAAAAATAAACTATAACGAACAAACAGGAGACATTACAGAAGATGCAAACTATAACAGTTAATGAAGGGCAAACCTTAAAAGATATAGCTACAGCACGTTTAGGCGATGCCAGCCGTATGGTTGAACTGGCTCTGCTCAACGGCATCAACCCAACAGATGATTTGGTAATAGATTCCAAATTGGTTATACCGGATGTTGCAATTGAGAAAATGGCAATGGTAGAAGAGTTTACAAAAAACAAAAACATACCTGCTTCTGCACTTGAAACAACGATTGAACTAGACCCATTGGACTGGGATGTTTTTTACGGTTTACACGATTAAAATTATGGCACGTACAGTTACAGAAATATTTGATAGCATGGTTGCGGAGGGCAGGAACCTTGCAACACAGCAGGGCAATGCCGATGTACTTGATATGTTCAACAACACCAGCAAGGTTGCTGTATGGCGTATCCTGTTCTTTGTAAAGGCATTTGCTGTAATGGTGCTTGAACAGGTGATGGATGCAAGGATTGCTGCATTGGATACCAAAATTGAAATGCTGCAACCTCCAACACCATCTTGGCACAAAGGAAAAATAAAAGCATTCCAATTCGGCTTTAACCTGATACCTGATACAGATGTATTTGATAACACAGGTGCAACCGATGCAGATATTGAAGCAAGCAAGATAATAAAGTACGCAGCTGTTACTGAAACAGTTGTGGACAATGAAAGGGTCATACTTTACAAAATCGCAAAGCTAAATGGTACGGACTTGGTGCCGCTTACAGATGTTGAATTGGCAGCATTCAAGGCATACATGAAAAGTTACAGACCAGGTGGCGTTGCAATTGTGGTTTACAACCAAGCTGCTGACCTTTTGAGAACAGTGGTTGAAGTTTACTACAATCCGCTTTTGATTGATGTTACAGGTTTACGAACCGATGGTGCTGGTTATCCGGTCAAAGAAGCTGCTATTAACTACCCATTGACACTTGAGTTTGACGGTGAATTTATTAACGCTGGTTTCATAGATGCTTTACAGGCTAGTTATGGTGTCAGCCGTAGGAAAGTGAACCTTGTTAAAATGGAAAGGAAAACAGGTGCAGAGGATTGGCAGAGCGTGGGAAGTTCTTTCGTGCCAATGGCTGGTTACTGCAAGTTTGATGTGAATACTTTAACCATTAACTATATAGCCGATGTTTAAAATAGTATTTACAAAACTGGTGCAATGGCTATTGCCCACATGGTTGAGAAGTGAGGTAATTACAATACTTGTACTTGCAAGCAACTACCCTTTACGTGAAGCTTACAACCGCTTCAATACATATTGTGAAAGCGTTGAGTACAGGTTGGCACATAACTACCAAGTATGCTACCTGCAAGCGATGTTGAACGACACTTTCGATACGGTGCAGAGAAGAATTAGGATTGTGGATTTTACCGCTTATGGGAGCATCTACTTTTTTGCGGATGAAGACAATATGGATTTGTTCCTAGGTGATGAAGACCCTACTTTTTTTTATGATGATGATACTGGCTTTGACTTCACCATACAGATACCGACAGGCATAGTAACATCAGAAAGTGAACTGGCTTTCCTTAAAGCAAAAATGAAGCAGTACAAGTTGGCAGGTAAACAATATTTCATAGAAAGAATTTAGAAAATGGGAAAATTAGATTTTGCAACAAAGACAGGATGGCCAGCAAGTGCCACAACTTTTGAATTTCTGCAAAACGAGATACTGTTGTTGCAGCAGATGAGCCTCGTTAATGGGTTGTGCTATATCATTAATGGTTGTACCGTTACAGGCGGCAATGTAAGTGATGGGTTTGTAGTTGTCAATGGTGAGGTACTGCCCTTTGTTGGGGGTGCTGCCCAAACCAATGTTGCTGTTGTTGATACGGTGAACAACAAGACTTACAAAGACCTGCAAATAAGACCTTACTACCATGAACGTTACGCAACATTTGCAAGTACAGGAACATTGTATGCTTGGGCTGATTTTGAACGCAATGACCCTGCAAATGGTATCCTTAAAAGAATGAAAGCTGCCGAAACATTGCTGGCATCAACTGCTGGTGATTTGACTACATTAACTGCTGCATATAATGCACATACACATACATGGGCAAGTATTACAGGCAAGCCCAATTCATTGATTACTTATGCAGCAATTGTTACGTTGGGTGATGTTGGTGCAGGTTCCGACAGCGATACCACATTTACAATTGACATACCCAACCAAGGCGATAACAATTACATAGTCCTTCCATCATTGATTAGTGGCGGTGATATCAGGGCTGATGCAACAGCTACCTATGTCATAGGCAACCAGACTGCCAACCAGTTCAAGGTTGTTCTCAGAGAAGTTGCAGCAGTTATTCAAAATTTCAAATTCGGATTTGCAATACTTAAATTAAGCTAATAATGGCAACTACTGCACAGATACTTATATGGTGGCAATCCAATAGGGTGCCAACTGTTGAACAGCGAAACGAAACCTTTAGCAGTTTTAGGAATCTTGCCGATAAGATTCCTATTGCCGATGTTGAAGGGTTAGAGGATTTGTTGAATACAGCACCGAATGAATTGAACGCAACAGCAAATTTTACAAGGGCAATACCTACAAAAACAGTTCTTGCAAAAATTGCGATTGTGCCAACTGCTGATGTGACAATTAGCATAGGCACCTATGCTGGCGGAAACGACATAATTGACAATGTGGTTGTACCTGCTGGTGGCACTAACGACCCGTACATGATTGAAAAATATTTCCATGCTGGCACAACGCTTTATATCACTGGTGTAACCTCAAACACCTATTTCAAATTCTTTCAAAATAAATAGACAATGAAAAAAACTATCGTCTCTTTTGTATTGGCATTTATCTGCTTTGGTGCCAATGCCCAAATATGGGAAAAAATAAAAGCAAATAAAAGCATCCAACTTGGCAGCTATCCAGCTATAACGGCTATCAGTAACGACACTACAATAGATTATCAAAGCACAACTAAATTGATTACCGAGTATGCTGTAAAGAAGCTTATCAAAACAAGGTTTGAAAGCTTCACAGGTGGCGGTGGTTCAATAATTACTTATCCCTACACTACCAAAAAGGTGCTTAATGGTTATGGCAATTTTGTTCCTATTGGCATTGATAGCGTGGCAGGGTTGACTAGTGCATTAGCTGGCAAGCAATCAACTATAACAACAGGTGCTTCAACAAAATATTTTCGTGGTGATTTGTCACTGGCTGACTTCCCAGATGTTGCAAATGCGGCTAATATAACAACTGGTACGCTGGCAGATACAAGGTTGAGTGGCAATGTCCCTATTTTAAATTCAATATTGACGGCACCTTTAGCTGCTGGTATTTATGCTGCGAACAAATCGCATACGTACATCACGGGCGGGCTTAATTACAATACTGGCAGTCACGTAATTGCTGGTGCTGCACTCTTGGATACAGTAAAATTTAACGGGCATAACCAAAGTGGTTACGGTTTGCTCATTGCACCGACCTTTGTCAATAGTGGTGGCTTTGCCGAAACTGATAGAAGGGCAATGAAGGTTACAGGTAATGTTTTAATTGATGGTGATTTGCAACTGACTGGAACGCTAACATTCCCTGGGACATTAGGTGCGACCAACTTTGATGCATCAAGCGGCTTTAAGCTTGCAGGCACAACGGTACTCAACACGTATTGGAGCGGCTCAATGGTTTCTTTAGGGTCGAATTTAACAGGCACTTTGATTTTCAATACAAATAACGGCAACCATATACTTTACGCCAACAATTCCGCTAATAGCGTGGCAATTGGTCAGGGTTCTTCCTATCCTACAGCAGCCCCGTCGAATGGGTTGTCAGTTGTTGGTGATGTAATCACATCGAAATATAGATTAAGTGCATTAAACACTGCCCCTTCTTCATCTACTGATACTGGCATATTGGGAGAAATAAGAATCACCGCAACATACATTTATATATGTACTGCTACAAATACATGGGTCAGAAGTGCTTTAAGCACATGGTAATAAAAATTCAATCTATTTTAAAAGGATTCAGCATCGGGGAATGGGCAAGATGAACCGATATGAGTAAAACACAGATACGACTAAGAACCCCTATTTCCTACTATGGGGGCAAACAAAAACTAGCAGGTACAGTTCTTTCATTTATTCCAGCCCACAGGCTTTATTGTGAACCTTTTTTGGGTGGTGCTGCAATCTTCTTTGCAAAGCAACCAAGCAAGGTAGAGGTGTTGAATGATACAAATACCGAGTTGATTAACTTCTACAGGGTTTGCAGGAACAGGTGGCATGAATTGAGTGCTTTGGTAAGGGTAACATTGCACAGCAGGGAAGAACACGACAATGCTTGGATTATCTACAACAAACCAAAGTTGTTTGATGAAGTAAGAAGGGCGTGGGCTGTTTGGGTGCTGTCTACACAAAGCTTTAGCTCTATGCTTGATGGCAGTTGGGGTTACGACAAAACCGATGATACAACTACTGGAAAAGTAACCAATAAAAGGGAGCAGTTTACAGAGCAGTTTGCTTTAAGGTTGCAGCATTGTCAGATTGAGTGTACAGATGCATTGTATGTAATTAAGAGCCGTGATACAGTAGATTCATTCTTTTATTGCGACCCTCCTTACTATAACAGCAATTGCGGTCATTACGATGGCTATTCAATTGATGATTTTGAAGCGTTGCTGAAAACACTTTCCGAAATAAAAGGAAAATTCATGTTAAGCAGCTATCCAAGCGACCTATTGAAAAAGTATTGTAAGGCTCATGGCTGGCATCAATGGAACGTTGAACAGAATGTATCAGTAAATACCAAAAGCGGCTACCAAAAGCGAAAGGTGGAGGTTATAACGGCAAATTTTGAATTAAAAGTAAAAGGCAGCAATTAGCTGCCTTTTTTTATATAAGCTGGGGCAGTTTAATGTAAGATACCACTCAAACAAAAAACCTCAGTCACCCGATTGCCCCAGCCATTAGGGAATGAGCCGCTGCTTAATTGGTGATTGAGGTACTTATTTTGTTTGAGTGGTACGGCAAATATAGGGTTAAGAAAGTAGCCTATAAAATGACTTTAACCTCCTATTTTTGGTGTGCTGTGAAATTTATACGTTTCGTTTTATTTTCTTAAACGTTTGGTTTTGCCGCTTATAAT